>Ga0315336_1000631_pt1 | contig 89584 bp, 89 predicted proteins | sample ASW5metaG_FD_204512 | JGI IMG/M metagenome (GOLD analysis project Ga0315336, IMG submission 204512) | Ammonia-oxidizing marine archaeal communities from Monterey Bay, California, United States - ASW #5 | ecosystem: Environmental > Aquatic > Marine > Intertidal zone | place: USA: California...
AGAACCCATATTAGGCAACCGAGTAAACATGCTTGAACTTCTATCCGACCTGTGGGGTTTCATGCGCCAGCGCAAGAAGTTCTGGCTGGCCCCCATCATCATCATCATGCTCGCGTTTGGTGCACTGCTGATGCTCGCCGAAGGTTCGGCGGTGGCGCCTTTTATCTATACGCTGTTCTGATTACGTTGGGCCCATAATGCTTCGCTATTGCGTACTACTCATCGGAATACTGTTTTCGTCACTATCACTTGCGGATCATCATCTCGTGAAATCAGATCACCCTTACGTTTATCACCTGGTTCAGACCAAGCTATGGGAAGAGGCTGTCACGTCAGGCAAGACCTACTACCCTCCGACCTATGAAGTAGATGGATTTACCCACGGTACGTCTAATCCGGAGAAGCTGCTCAGCGTGGCAAATCATTTCTACCCGGATGTCGAAGGGGACTGGTATTGCCTGCGCATGACGGTTGCGAGTCTCAAAGCGACTGGTGTTGAAACCGTTTTCGAGGGGACCGCGCCGGTCGGCGATATTCAGCCGGACTTCGCAGGATCTGATGATGAATTGTTTCCCCACATACACGGAGGCATTGAGTCTGCCGCTGTGCTCGAGGTGCACAAGATCCATAGATCGAACGAGGGCACATTTCTCGGCATAGAGGGTGTCACCGACTGACCTCATTAGCGGTTAACCCGGCAATTGCTTTGTGAAATACTGTCTTTATGAGCGATAGCTGTTGCCAGGGAACCCTTGATACGAGCGCGTTGCAAGCGCGCCAACGGCGTTTGTTGCTGACCGTATTGGGGATCAATGCCGCTACGTTTGTGATGATGGTTGCCGCAGCGGGCATGAGCGGATCTTCGTCGCTGCTTTCCGGGGCGCTGGATAATCTGGGCGATTCCGTCACCTACGCCCTCAGCTTCCTTGTGGTAGGCGCGTCGGTTCAGGCAAAGGCGAAGGTCGCGCTGTTCAAGGGCGTGTTGATCCTCGCTGCTGCGATCGCGGTCGCGGTGCAGATCGGCTGGCGGCTGTTTCACATGGAAACGCCCATTTTTGAAGTGATGGGCGTCGCCGCGGTGCTCAATCTGCTCGCTAATTCAGCGTGTCTGGCATTGCTTAACCCTCACCGCCACGATGATGTAAACATGGCGTCTGTGTGGGAATGCTCGCGCAATGATGTTGTGGAAGGTTTTGCGGTGATCGCGGCAGCGTTGTCGGTGTGGGCACTAGGCTCGGGCTGGCCTGATATTCTGATCGCGGTTGCGCTGCTGGTACTATTCCTGCGCTCGGCCTACCGTGTGTTGCTCAGCGCATGGGGCGATCTCAACCCGGGCCAACTGGGCCAACCATCATAGTGAGGGGGTTACTTTGAAAATTACGCGGATTAATCACGCGGCCGTTAACGTCACCGGCAAGATCGACGAGGCACACGACTTTTACGTCAAACTACTTGGGCTGCCGCAGGTACCCATACAGCTTCCCGGAATGGAGCCGATCACTGACTCGGACTTCGGCTTCTGGGTGGAACAGGAGGGCGTGCAGCTGCATGTTATCGGGCGGGAGCCGATGGGCGGGACGCCAGACCCAACGCAAACCCACGTGTCGTGGTATGTCGAAGATCTAAACGCGGCAGTGCAAGACCTGGAAAACAGCGGCATAGACATGCGGGTGATGGGCGAAGACCTGGGCAGAATCATCTGGGTGCTCGATCCGTGTGGCAACATTGTTGAGTTTCAGCAGGATCCGAACTGCGTTGCGCAAGAAGCCTAGGGCTAGTTGGTTCCGTCCAGCACGGATTGAACCAGCGCGGCCAGCTCTTCGACGTTGGGCGAGCGCATGAGTTCTGTACTGCTGCAGGGCAGCGTCACAATTTTTGCCTGGGCGGACAGGTAATCGTTCCAGCCGCTATCAACCGCGCTGTGTGAAGTTTGAATCACCAGGCTCGGCCCGGTGTATTGCGCGGGCTTGAAATCGCTCTGTATCAAGCGAATTCCGAACGATGGAGTCAATGCAAATCGCGGCAGGTAGCTTGAGCGTGCCAGCGCATATCGCCATACAGGCAACACGGTTCTGCAGAAGCCGGTTTCGGCGATACTGACGATTCGCGCTCGCAAAGATCGCAACAGACTGATCGGCGCCCGTGTCCTGTCAGCAGCGTCACCCCAGCGCACTGCAGGTCGGCTGCGAAACAATGCCGGGCAGTCGGTATCGATTAAAATCAGTGATTCCAGGTCTTCACCTAGCGTACGCGCGACTTCGGTGGCAACCAGGCCTCCAAAGCAATACCCGGCGACTACGTAAGGGCCTTCAGGTCTGTGCGCGCGTATGCGGGCAGCATATTCGCCTGCCATGTCGACTATGCTTTGGTGGGGTCGGTCGCGGCCGTCCATCCCCTTGGCCTGGATGCCGTACACCGCTCGGCCTTGGAATTGCCGGGCAAACGCGCGCAGGTTGAACACATGGCCCATGTGGGCGTGTATGCAATAGATCGGCGTCAGCTCGGAGTCGCTACGTTGTAATTCCACCAGATGGTAGTCAGAGCGTGAATCCTCGATGGCGGTGGCAAGACCTCGCACAGTGGGTTCACGCATGAAAGCTGCCATGGGCGCCTGGGTGAGAAAGTTTTCACTGAGCGTGGTGGCGATTTCCGCAGCCGTAAGTGAGTCGCCACCAAGCAGGTAGAAGTCGTCATCAATTCCGATTGCGTCATCAATACCAAGAGCGTGCTGGAAGATACTGACAATGTTTTTCTGGGCATCGGTGGTGGGCGCCGTAAATGGAGTTTCGTGCCGAGCGGCGATGTCATGGAGCGCGCTGTGATCGATTTTACCGTTCGCGTTCAGCGGCCACTGGGCAACGCGAATCACCGCGATAGGCAGAGACAGCCCGCCCGCTGCGTGCTCCATTTCCGCACGCACCTCGGAGCTGTCGATATCGGGCTCGCCAACCACAAATGCCGCGACTACGCGCCTTGCGCTATGATCTTCGATTGCGCAGACCAGCGCGTCCTGTACACCGGTGACGTCTCGCGCGACTGATTGCAGCAGCCCGGTGTCGATCCACTGGCCGTCAATCTTCAGCTGCGAATCTTTGCGCCCGCTCAATAGCAGCAAACCGTTCTGCACTTTCCCCAGATCGCCAGAAAAGTAGCGTCTCTCACCGTCTTCGGCAGTCTTGAATACCTGCTCGGTGAGATGCGGCTTGTGCCAGTAGCCGCGCGCCAAATACGCACTGCGTATGACAATCTCCCCAATTTCACCGTCAGCCAGCGGCGCCCCCCTGTCATCGACGACTTCCACCGACATGTCCATCGTCGCGGTCCCGACCGGCACCGCGCTCTCGAAAGCATCGGTTTGATGATCAACCATCAATTGACTCGACAACCCGGTTTCCGTAGCGCCAAGACCATGCGCCAATATGCAGGGGCGTTGGCAATGTTTGCGAAACGCCTGAATGTCCGCGCCGGACGCCTGGTCGCCCTCAAGACGCACGGCGCGCAGAGTTGGCAGGTCCGCTGCATGGCGTACAACGTGCCGGAAAAGACTGGGGACTGAATGATAGATAGTAGCCTCGGCTTCGCCGAGCCAGCGTGCGAGGCGGTCTGCGCCATGACGTTTAACGTCGAACGGCAACAGCGTGGCGCCATTGAGCAGGGCGCAGAATATGTTGGAAACGGCGCCACTGAAGCCACAGGACTGCAGCAGTGTGATCCGATCGGCGGGCGTGATGTGCAGATTCTGGGTGTAGCGCATGACGTTGTGCACAACGTTGCGGTGTGCGTCGAACACGCCCTTGGGCGGCCCGGTGCTGCCGGAGGTGTAGTAGATGTAGGCCAGATCGTCCGGTCCGACAGTCACACCAGGGGCGCTTGCGTTCACGTTTTGCACAAGCTCGCGCTCCAGCTCGAGGATGGTCATTGCGTGCTCGGCCTCTGGCAAGGGAATGCGGCCCTGCTCGGCAATGGCCAGTGGCGCCTGCGCATCCTGGACGATGCTTCGTGCAACCTTTTCCGGCAGGTAGGGGTCCAGGGGTACGTACATCCCGCCAGCTTTAAGCACGCCGAGCATCGCCGCGACCAATTTGATTTCGTCGTCGATCGCGAGCAGCACGGGTGCGGCGCGCATGTTGACGTTGGTGTCCAGGAGCACGCGGGCTATGCGATTAGAAAGTTGGTCGAGCTGGGTATAGGTCGCCGTTTGATCGAGGGTTTGAATGGCGCTCTTATCGGGATAAAGACGCGCCTGCTCGGCGAAATGAGAGACCAGCGAGCGTTCGAGGCCTGCGCGGTGCTCGTGCTGCGAAGGCATTAATGCCGCGGGCTTATTCCCGTGCGCCGTCGACACTCCACGCGCCGCTACCGTTGGCCGCGCCATCTGACTTATCCTCGATGGGGTGTGCCGATGGTAACACCTAGGTTACAAGTGCAGCCACGCCGTTGGCGAAGCTCTGCCATGCATTCAGATCCGTCACCAGATAGCGGAAGTGAACCGTACCAAGGGTCAAGAGACCAATCACATAGGCCGGGTGGATGATGCGCTTGGTGACATAGTCATAGATCATCGCAATGTAAATCGGCGAGAGCCAGATCAGCAGAGCTATCGAGTCGCTTGGTGGGTCGCCGATTGGCAATCGGCCAATGGCGGCTATGGTCAGCATGACGGTCGCCACCAGCATCAGGCGTTTGTGAATTTCAGGTTTGTGGCGATACAGAATCGCTGCAGTGAAGAACGCAGGAAACACGATCATATCGCTCAGCGGGTGAATCAGGAACGCGTTGGCCGCGTCACTGCCTTCTACGTCCAGGTGGAAGGCAAATCGATTAGCCGTGGTCGCAAGACCTACGATCACGAGAAACACAGCATACCCGATGCCGAAACGCCCGAGTTTGCGGTGCAGGTCGATGCGGCCGAACGACGGCAACAATGCCTGTGTCGTAAATAGTACCAGCCAGCCGATGAAGACAGTCGCGTGAAAATGAATGATGAGCGGGGTAACCGCGCCATCCATCAGCGCGCCCACGTAAGAAGGTGAAAAGCCACCCAGCACAATAGCAATGATCAATATGCACAGTACGCCGTAAAAGCGTGCGCGGGAGGACTGAACGCCGATGCTCTGATCCGTCATCCTATTGCTCCCGACCTTGATATTGAGCCCGAACCTTCGCCGCGGGTTAGACTCGAGACTCAATTGCAGCTTAATTGATCGATCGGGGAAGCGCGAACGGTAGCACCCAGGCTAGAATAGGTGGTGTTAGATTGAACCAGGAGGTCGTGTGGGTAAATTTCCGTTGACCTGGGTAGTGGTTGCCGACAGCGCGCGTGCCAGAATCTTTGTGTGGCGTCAGGCGAACGGAGAGTTAAACGAACTACAGGATCTGACGAACTCCGAAGCGCGCTTGCCAAACCGTGAACTGGCCAGTGGCGAGCCGGGCCGGGCTGTGGATGCCGGTGGACATCATGGCGGACATCCTATGACCCAGGCGCAGTCTCCGCGCGAGAAGGCGAGCCAGAACTTCGCTCGCGATATTGCCAAGCTTATGAAACATGCGTGCGACGCTCACGATTTTGAACGCGCCGTGTTGATCGCGCCGGCGGGGTTTCTAGGCAGTCTGAAGGGATGCCTGGACAAGACCACGGCAAAACGCGTGAAGGCGACACTCACCAACGATCTAACCAAAGCGACGCCGGCAGACATACAAGCGCATTTGCCCGAACCCTGGGCGCTTCGCTAGCGCAGATTGCCGTGGCTAGCTATCTAGGGCGGTGCCACTGCGGCGCGGTGGAATTTAGCGTAAGCAGCGACCCGGTCGATGCCAAGATCTGTCATTGCCGCGATTGCCAGGTATTACACGGAGCGCCCATGCAGTGGGCCGCAATCTTCCAGAAAGCCGACGTGACTTTTAACGCCGGACAAGAACATCTGACGTTCTACAATAGCGGCCTCGGTCGCCGCCAGAGAGTTTTACCATGCAAGGTGGCGTGTGACCAATGCGGAACGTTGATTGCGGATGAAGGCAGGCGCATGTGGCTGATGTTTCCCCCGCTGTTCAATTTTGGCATGCCGCCGGATGTTCCGGAGGCGTTCAGGCCGAGCTGCCACATCTTCTACGCATCACGCGTAATGAATATTGACGATGGATTGCCCAAATGGTCCGGGCACAAAGACAAGTCGGCGTTGCTCTGAGCGAAGCGATTACATAGGCTGGGGTGGAAAGTTTATCTGGGGAGAGAGCTATGAATATGACAAAGACGGCTGCCGTGCTGGTGGCCCTGATTGTGAGTACTGTCGCGGCGAACGCTGTTGCGGAACAATCGCTGCAGGCGATCATTCAAGAACGCGAGAATCAGTGGTCCGCTGCCTACAACGCCAATGACCCAGAGCGCCTGGGTGCGTTTTATGAATCCGATGCCATTCTTATCCCGCCGGGCTCGCAACCGGTGTTGGGACGCGCGCTGATTGCAGAAACGTTATCTGGCCTCTTCGCGGTTCTGAAAAATGTTACGCTCACCGTCGAAGAAGTGAGACCGCTTGGCGACAATTTCGCGGTCGAGATCGGTCGAAGTAACTTTGAAGCCGTAGGCGAAGATGGATCGCTCACGCCCGGCACGGATAACTACCAGGTGGTGTGGCACAAGGGTGACGATGGGGTGTGGCGGTACGTGACCGACATGTTCAATCCGCGCGGATAGCACGCTTGTGAGCTAGGCCGCGCCTCGCGTGGTGGCCTGCTTGGATTCGCTCTTAAGTTGTGCAATGGCCATCCAGGCTTTCAGCAGCGTGCCTTTTGCCGTTCTCATCTGTTGACGGCGCTTGATCTGTTTCAGATCGATGGGCTGCGATGACTTGGTTGCCGCGATGGTTGCATTGGCGGGGTCGCTCTCGAACGCCTGTATCACAACGGTCGGGTCTTTACCTTCCTCGAGCTGAGCCAGACGCGCCACCAGAATCGACGCGCTGATTTCGGCGTCGAATTTGTCCGCATATGGCCCCAACAGGATGCCTTCGCGGGTGCGGAAGTACCAACCGTCATCCTGTTCGACAAAGCGAGCACTGCGCACGACATTGGTTATCGCGCCTGCTTCTTTTTTGTCCTGTTTTCTCCGCTCCATCTGTCTTTCCAAAGGTTGGGTTTAAGCTCCACTACATCATAGTGCTGGCGAGGGTCACTGCGCACGTTTTGTCGGGGTCCGGGTATCAGAAACGTGAAGCCGGTCACAGATTGGAGACTTCTTCAACAGGTTGCCGGGTATACTCATGGTGAACAAATACGGCTATGTAGCCGGGAGCTAAGCGATGATTGGCGTCATTCTGAGAGTGCTCGTGAATGTCCTGGGATTGTGGCTCGCCACGGCGCTGGTGTCAGGCATCACAGCGACCACAGATGGCGCGTTGATCTGGGCGGCCATCTCGCTTGGATTGGTCAATGCCTTCGTGCGTCCGTTAGTGGTATTTCTTACATTGCCGGTAACCTTGCTCACGCTCGGACTGTTCTTACTCTTTATAAACGCCGCAATGCTCAATCTAGCCGCCTGGTTCGTGGACGGATTTGATGTTGTTGGCGTCATCGATGCTCTGTTGGGCGCAGTAATCGTGGGCTTGATCAGCTGGGTCGGCTCTGCCTTCATTGGCAGCAACGGTCGTTACGGATCACTGACCGTAGAACGGCGCCGTTAGGTTGCGCAGGCCGGAACGCGCGCAACACATTGGTTGTATTAATGAATTTCGACTGTAAACTGCGCCGCTTCGCTCGCATATAAAAACTAGATCTAATTGGGGGATGCGCATGCAAATTGGTGTGCCTAAGGAAACCTGGCCGGGTGAACTGCGCGTGGCGTTGGTGCCGCAGAACGCTAAAAAGCTCGTCAATCTTGGCTTTGAGGTCATCGTGGAAAGCGGCGCTGGGACCAATGCCGGTTTTACCGACGCTGACTTTGAAGATGCCGGCGCCAGCATCACAGCGGACCATGGTGGGCTTGTGAGCGGCGCGGATCTGATTTTCAAAGTTCGCAAGCCTGACGCTGAAGATGTCAGCCGGCTCAAATCCGGCGCCATCAGCATCAGCTTCCTCGACCCGTTCAACGAAAAAGATCTGGTCGAGAGCATGGCGCAACAGGGTGTAGTGGGCATTTCCATGGAGATGATTCCGCGTAGCACGAGGGCGCAGAAGATGGACGCGCTGTCATCGCAAGCGAACCTTGCGGGTTACGTGACGATCATCCGCGCGGCGTCTCAATGCCCCAAAATTTTACCGATGATGATGACCCCAGCGGGCACAATCGCCCCGGCCAGGGTATTTGTCATTGGTGCTGGGGTAGCGGGCTTGCAGGCCATCGCCACTGCAAAGCGTCTCGGTGCCAGAGTGGAAGCGTTTGATACGCGTCCAGTGGTGGCAGAGCAGGTGCAATCCCTCGGCGCAAAATTCGTTGAGATCGATCTTGGCGAGATGGGGCAGACGGAACAGGGCTACGCCCAGGAACTTACCCCGGAGCAACTGGAACTGCAGCGCGAAGGTCAGAAGGCGGTCATCGCACAATCGGATATTGTCGTCACCACAGCCCAATTGTTCGGGCGTCCGGCGCCGGTAATCGTGGGTCGCGATATGGTGGAAGGCATGCAGCCTGGCAGCGTAGTCGTAGACATGGCGGTGGAAACTGGCGGCAACGTGGAAGGATCTGTGTTGGACGAAACTGTTGAGATCGATGGGGTGAAGGTCATCGGGCAGGGCAACTTGCCCAGCGATGTGGCGAAAAATGCCAGCGAGATGTACTCCAACAACCTCTTCAATCTGGTCGATGAGTTCTGGGACGCGGAGAGCAAGACGCTAAACCTGGACCCAGAAGATGAAATTGTCGAGGCATGCGTAATCACTCGCGGTGGTCACGTAGTCAACGAAACCATTAAGAACATTTATAGCGGAGCTTAGATCATGGAAGCTGTCTTACTTGGCTTGGTGCTGATGCTGTCCATATTTCTGGGCTTCGAATTAATCTCCAAAGTACCTGCCACCCTACATACCCCTCTGATGTCTGGCGCGAATGCTATTTCGGGCATAACGATTGTGGGCGCGATCTTGTCAGCCGGCGCAGAGCTGGAGGCCGTGGCGACCATTCTTGGCGCGCTGGCGGTGATGTTCGCCACTATCAATGTCGTTGGCGGATATCTTGTGACGAATCGCATGCTGTCGATGTTCAAGAAGAAGGACACTGATCAGTCCGGAGGCAAGTCATGAGCATCGAACTGATCAACATCTGGTACATCGTTGCCGCAGCGCTGTTCATTTTTGGCTTGAAACAGCTTGGCTCTCCAGCTACCGCCGTGCGGGGTAACCTGCTGTCCAGCGTGGGCATGCTGATTGCGATCGTGGTGACGCTGTTCAACGCGCAAGTGCTTTCCTTTCAATGGATCCTGGGCGCAGCGCTCATTGGCGCCATTATCGGCTATGTGGCCGCGCAGAAAATTGCCATGACCTCCATGCCTGAAATGGTCGCCTTGTTCAATGGCTCGGGCGGTATTGCCAGTCTATTGGTGGGTTGGGCTGCGCTCTACAACATCGGCAACACGACGTTCACTGACATTACTATCGTGCTTTCTATAGTGATTGGTGGCCTGACGTTCACCGGCAGCATTCTGGCCTGGGGAAAATTGTCGGAGATCATGACGTCGCGAGCCGTGGTGTTCGGCGCCCAGCGGGCGGTCAATGCGTTGTTGTTGATTGCGCTCGTCACGTGCTCTGTCATGTTTGTTCTCGAGCCATCCGTCACCTCACCTTACCTGTTCGCCATTGTCGGTCTAGCTTGTCTGTTCGGCGTTATGGCGGTGCTGCCCATTGGTGGCGCCGACATGCCCGTGGTGATTTCGCTGCTCAACAGCTATTCCGGGCTTGCGGCTACCGCCGCCGGCTTCGCCATCAACAATAATATTCTCATCGTTGCAGGGGCCATGGTGGGCGCCGCAGGCATCATCCTCACCAACATCATGTGCAAAGCTATGAACCGGTCGTTGGCCAATGTTCTGTTTTCTGGCTTTGGCGCGGTGAAGGTAGCCTCAAAGGTTGAAGGTGAAGTGAAGCCGATCAATGCAGAAGACGCTGGCCTGATTCTGGAAGCAGCGCAATCCGTGACATTTGTGCCGGGATACGGCATGGCGGTTGCCCAGGCGCAGCACGTGGTTCGCGAGCTTGGTGAAATGCTCGAGGAGAATGGCGCCGAGGTGTCCTATGCCATCCACCCTGTCGCTGGGCGTATGCCAGGACATATGAACGTGTTGCTGGCGGAAGCGAACGTTCCCTACGATCAATTGGTGGAAATGGACGACATAAATCCGCGCATCAGCAACGTCGATGTCGCGGTAGTTATCGGCGCGAACGATGTAGTGAATCCGGCGGCGCGCAACGATGAGAACAGCCCCATTTATGGCATGCCCATCATCAACGTAGACGAAGCGCGCACAGTGTTCGTATTGAAACGCTCCATGGCTTCGGGCTTTTCTGGCGTCGATAACCCGCTGTTCTTTGGTGAGAACACGCGCATGTTGTTCGGCGATGCCAAAGAATCACTGTCTCACGTCATCGGCGAATTCAAGTAGCCCGCCTAAGCTAGGGTCGCAGTGTTACTCCGGCCCTATAGTTCGAGTATCCTCTTGGTTCGCTGAGCCGATAGCAGGATACACCTATGTCTGATCGCCCGGACGCCGGTCCTTTTCAGACCCAAACGTCGAACGCGGAGATACGCGGTCGGTGGAAACTCGCCGCAGATGCCGACCCGTACGCGGTGGAACTCGCCAAGCTGGATCCCGGCAATGGTGGCTGGTTTGAAATGGACAAGGAACTGGCGGTGTTCGATCGTTTGCGCGCTGAAGATCCCGTGCACTTTACCCAGGATAGCCAATTCGGACCGTACTGGTCTCTTACCAAGTTCGATGATGTCAAATACGTAGATACCCACCATGGTCAGTTTTCCTCTGACATCATGAACGGTGGGATAAGACTGGGTGGCCGGCCGATAACCGAACCACCGCCAGAGATGTTCCATCTCCCCATGTTCATCATGCAGGACCAGCCGGTTCATGATGAGCAGCGCAAGGTAGTCGCACCGCTTTTTACACCTACCAAGCTGGCTAAGCTTGGTGAACTCATACGTGAGCGCGCCGGTGACATTCTGGACGGCCTGCCCAGAGGCGAAACCTTCAATTGGGTGCGGGAAGTTTCTGTTGAGCTCACGGGACGCATGCTGGCAACGCTGTTTGACGTGCCTCAGGAGGATCGTCACCTGCTGATCCATTGGTCAGACACCGTGGAACGCATCGGCGACCCAGACTATTTCGAAACGCCGGCAGATGGCTTCAATGAAATCTGGAAGTGTTTTGAGTACTTCAATGACGTTTGGCAGACGCGCCAGAAGATGAGCACGCCCGGCGAAGACCTGATTTCATTTCTTGCCCATGGCGAATCGACCAAGAACATGGCGCCAAACGAATTTTTGGGCAATGTCCTGCTGCTTATCGTGGGCGGAAACGATACCACGCGCAATTCGATCACGGCTGGCGTGCAAGCCTTGAACAGGTTCCCCAGCGAATACGATAAGCTGCGCGCGGATACTAGCCTGATCCCGAATATGGTGCCGGAAATCATTCGCTGGCAATCGCCGGTGGCGCATATGTGCCGCACCGCCCTGGAAGATGTGGAGATCCGTGGCAGACAGATCAAGAAGTGGGACAAGGTTGCGATCTGGTACGTGTCTGGAAATCGCGACACCGATCACTTCGGCGATGCTGACCAACTCATTATCGATCGTCCCCTGGCGCGCCAGCATCTTGCTTTTGGCTACGGCATTCATCGCTGCCTGGGGAATCGGCTTGCAGAAATGCAGTTGACGATCTTGTGGGAAGAGATCATGCAGCGCTTTGCTCAGGTGGAGGTGGTGGGAGACGCGAAGTACTTAAACTCCAGTTTCATTCGCGGTATCACCGAACTGCCAGTGCGCGTGCACGCGCATTGACCCGGGCGTAGGGGATATGGGCAGAACTTATCCGATCAGTATTATCGATGTGTTCGCTGAAAAACCCTTGGCCGGCAATCAGCTTGGCATAGTGCATGATGCTCAGAGTTTGACTGATGACGAGATGCAGGCGATTGCGCTGGAGACCAACTTTTCGGAAACGACTTTCGTAACTGCGCGCAGCGCAGGGCGTGCCACGGTTCGAATATTTACGCCGGCCTGGGAACTGCCGTTTGCCGGCCACCCCACGGTTGGCACCGCGTGGGAACTCACGCAGGGCGAAGGGTCCATCGTCTTAGACCTCGGCGTGGGTCCCGTGCCGGTGGAGTTTGTTGATGGCGTCGGTTGGATGACCCCGCCAGAGGTGCAATTTTCGGGTGCTATGGACGCTGAGGTGGTGGCGCAATTAGTCGGGTTGTCGGTGCAGGACTTTGCTGACGATCTGCCGATAGAGCTGGCCGAAGTAGGACCGAAGTTCGTGCTCATACCCGTGCGTGATCTCAAATCGTTGCAGGCCGCGCAGCTGGACGGCGCGCTGCATCAGAAACTGCTCGGTGACGGCATTGGCGTGCAGTGCGTGTTCCTGTTTACCGCGCAAGCATATGGGCCCGATGCGGACTACGCGGCGCGCATGTTCTTCAATTCGTCTGGTGTGCGTGAAGATCCCGCCACTGGCAGTGCCAACAGCGCGTTTGCGGCCTACCTGCGCAAGCATCTGGGCCAGCTCGGTCTGGTGGTGGTGGACCAGGGCGTGGAAATCAATCGGCCGTCGCGCCTGTATTTGAAGGTTGAGGAAAAGATACAGGTTGGGGGTAAGGTGCAATCTGTGATGCGCGGCGAGTTGACTCTTTAAATGGCGAATGTGCGCCAAGTGAAGATGTGACCAATGTCACGCTTGGTAGCTGCAAACGGCAGTAAAGTTGCGCCATGCGTGACGAAGACGAAAAATCGAATCTCAGCCACTTTCGTACCGCCGAGCGATTCTTTTGCCAGAACGGCGGTTGGTGGTTCTCTACGCGCGAAGGCGAAGAAGGCCCGTTCGATACCCGTGAGCAGGCCAAAGCCGCACTCGAAAGATTTGTCGGCTCGGTGCAGCTATCCGAGCAATGGCAGGCTGAAAAAGAACAACGTCAAGCCGCTGCACGCGTCGACAATGAAATGGTCGATCGCGGCGTGTGGGACCGACAGATCGACTCAAACTAACCCTTCCAGTTTACGATCCCAGGTGTTGAATGTTTGACGCCTTGCGTGACTTTCTAAAGCTCGAGACCGCCGCCGGCATCATTTTGGTCGGTGCGGCCATCCTTGCCATGGCTGTAGCCAATACCGGGCTCTTGAGCTATTACCAGGCGCTGATCGATGTCCCCATCGAAATCCGCATTGGCACGTTTTCACTGGCAAAACCTCTGCTGTTGTGGGTGAACGACGGCCTGATGGCGCTGTTTTTCCTGCTTGTAGGCATGGAGCTGAAGCGCGAGTTTCTGGATGGAGAGCTGTCCAGTCTGAGCCAGATCGTGCTGCCCGGGGTTGGCGCGATAGGCGGTATGTTGGTGCCCGCGCTGATCTACGTTTATTTCAACTGGAACGACGCCGTCGCCTTACAGGGCTGGGCGATACCGGCGGCCACCGATATCGCGTTTGCGCTTGCCATACTGGCGATGCTGGGCAACCGAGTTCCGTTGAGTCTGCGCATGTTCCTGGTGTCCATCGCCATCTTTGATGACATTGGCGCTATTGCCATCATTGCGCTGTTTTACTCCAGCGAGCTGTCCGCTGCCGCTCTGGTGGTAGCTGCGGTTTGCCTGACGCTGTTGTGGATCTTGAATCGCAAAGGCGTGTTGGAGAAAACGCCTTATCTGCTGATCGGGCTGGTGATGTGGACTGCTTTGTTGAAGTCTGGCGTGCATGCCACCCTGGCAGGCATTTTGCTCGCGATGTTTATTCCCATGCGTGATCCGGAGCAGACCAGATCACCGCTGCATGAGCTGGAACACGATCTACACACCGCGGTGGCGTTTGCGGTTCTGCCCATATTCGCGTTCGCCAACGCCGGTATCTCTTTGCACGGCGTTGGCTTGAGCAGCTTTCTGCACCCGGTATCCACCGGCGTTTTCTTCGGCCTATTCGTCGGCAAACAGCTCGGCGTGTTTGCGTTCTGTTGGCTTGCTATTCGTATAGGGGTAGCGCGCTTGCCCGAGGGTATCTCGTGGCCGGCCCTATATGGGTGCGGGCTGCTGTGCGGGGTCGGCTTCACCATGAGCCTGTTTGTTGGCTCCCTGGCATTCGAGAACACCGGCGTAAATCTGTTGTTCGATGAACGCCTGGGCATCATTGCCGGATCCCTGGCGTCTGGACTGGCGGGTTATCTGGTGCTGCATTTCTCGCTAGCGCGAGACGTTGCTGATCCACACGCGTAGTTCTCCCAGCGCAACGAAACCGCGCTGTAACATCTGCTCGAGGTCGTCGCCGCGTTCATAGCCCACCAGGGCTTTCTCAGGGAAAGATTGTGCGGCGTATACGATGCACAGGTCGAGGGTCTGTGCTGATCCGAACGTGTTGGTGATGCCCACGGTGTGCGGGCTTTCGTTCAAACACAGCCCGCCCAGTATTCCCTGGGGTCCTTCGACGTATACAAAGTGCACGTTCGGATTTGCCAGGAGTGCCGGCTGAAACACCGTTTGTCCGGGCGGCGTTTCGTCCCATGCGTCGATCCAGCGGGACAGCGTTGCTGCGTCTTCGACGCGCGTAACCGGGCTGTCTGAAGAGTGCAAAGGCGCTGGCTCTGGTGGCCTGGCTATCCACGTGGCGTCAAACAGCACCTCAAACCCCAGCGGTTGCAGGTCATATTTCGCGTGCGCGTCCTTGATGCTCCAGGCGCCGATTATGGCTGCATCAATTGCCGCGATGGTTGACGCCGGAAGCGTCCCGGCGGCTACGAGATTGGAGTGATATGCGGGAACAGGTTGCGTACTCCACCACGCGTGTGCGGTTCGATGCGCCTCGATGTTCCAGGCCTGGGCCTCGGCCTCGTACCAATCCATATTGTTCTGCACAGCCAGATCCAACCAGTGGTTGCTCACGGGGTCACGACCTCGCGATAACTTCCGGGCGCGATGCCGTCGATGGTCCAGGAGCCTATCCGATACCGAATCAGGCGTAGAACTGGATAGCCAATGGCCGCGCACATGCGACGCACCTGGCGATTTCTGCCCTCGCTGATGGTGAGGTGTAGCCACGCATCCGGGATAGCCTGGCGGAAACGAATGGGCGGATCTCTTGGCCACAAACTCTGGGGAGCAGGCATGAGGCGCGCTTTGGCCGGACGGGTTGGACCGTCTTTCATGTCGATGCCCTCGCGTAGAGGTTGCAGATCAACGTCATTCGGCGCCCCTTCGACCTGCACCCAGTAGCATTTGCCTACCTTGCTTTCGGGTGCCGAGATCTTGTGCTGCAGCGCAGCCGTGTCGGTCAACATCAGTAAGCCTTCGCTGTCACGGTCGAGTCGACCCGCCACGTACACATCAGGAATGTCGATGTAGTCCTTCAGTGTGCTGCGACCTTGCGTGTCCGTGAACTGCGAAAGTACGTCGAATGGTTTGTTAAACAGAACGATTCGGGTCATGCGGTGGGAGTCTGGCTGACCTGCAGGCCTAGATGCCCTAATCAGACAGTTTGATGTGTTGTGTGGTATCGCCCTGCAGATCGAACTTCACAGCCTTCCATTTCGGAGGGCCAAACCTGCCTTTGGCGTTGTTCGACATGGCCCAGGGCTCGACCGGCATCCCCATGAAATTCGTGTCCAGCTCGCCATTGCCATTTACATCGTGCATGACGCGGATGGCATATTCTCCCGCAGGCAAGTCGGTGGCGACAAATGTGATTTCGCCCAGCCGGGCCGGTTCGGTCATGGCCGCAACGGGTTCGTTGACGTTCTTAAAGCCTTCTTTGCCTGCGGCGATCGCAACCATCACCGACCCTTCTGCCTGGGTGACGTTGCCCACTATGATGGTCAGCGTATCCGCTGCAACACCCTGCGTCAGCAGCAGCGCTGCCAGGCAAGCACCAAACATCTGCACTGTAGTGGCTGGCTAGGTGACGGTGCGCTTGCGCCCGGGCGCGCGCTGTTCGCCGATTACCGGGCCCCAATCGGCCATGAGGGCGCGGCGCAGCTGGGTCACGGTTTCGTATCCCAGGCGCATTGCTAATGTCTGCTCGGATCCACGCAATGTTTGCATGGCCTGGTTGATCAATGACGCACCGCGCTCGCTGAACACGATTCGATTGGCGCGCTTGTCGGTTGGGTCCGGCATTTGCGTGACCAGATCGTCGGCTTCCAGGTCGTTGATCTGCTGCTGTATGGCTTGCCGGCTTACGCCTAGTGCGCGCGCCAGCTCGGCGGCCCGGGTGACGCCATTCGAAATGTGAATGAGGATCATGGTCTGGGTGCGCGTGCGCGGGCGATAGCCCGCTCTCTGCAAACCATTCTGCAGACTTTCGTCCATCCAATAGTAAGCCCTGAGCAGGCCGCGCATGAGAACTTCTGGTGGAAGTTCTTCAGTATTATCTGTGTCATAGCTGGTCATAATTGCCCCTTGAGTCCGTGCGGGAGTGGCGTCACTTTCCTTTGAGTTTCAAACCCAGACGCCGTTACGCTATTGTTGCCAAAAGCCGGGACTCAGGCAAGGCGCTTGTCCACTAGTTTTTCCTGGCGGACATTACTCAAAGCGGGGAGACCACAATGGATTTGTACGAGGTGATGCGCACCACATTCGCGGCGCGAGACTTCAGCGACGACCCGGTGCCAGAAGGCGACATTGTTAGAATCCTGGAAAACGCGCGTTTTGCGCCCAGCGGCGGAAACCGGCAGGGGTGGAAGGTAGTCGTGGTGCGGGATGGAAAAACCAAGGACGCGCTCGTACCGATGATCGAGCCGACCTTCCAGCGTTACGTCGCCCAGGTGCAGGCCGGCGAAGCCCCCTGGAACACCATCAATCCGACCTCGGTCACCGACGAGCAGATCGCGGCGACAAAAATTCCCTGGGAGATGGTCGATAAGATTTCCCATGCGCCGGTGGTTCTGCTGGTGTTTGTCGACCTTTCGGTAGTCGCCTCGTTCGACAGCGAATTGCCGCGCATCGGAGTGATCAGCGGTGCATCCATCTATCCCTTCGTATGGAATATCCTGCTCGCCGCCCGCAATGAAGGGTACGGGGGAACGCTCACGACGTTTGTCGGGGGCCGGGAAGAGGAGGTGAAAGCCCTGGTCGGTGCGCCATCGCAATACGCTTTCGCCGCGATGATACCTTTGGGTAAGCCCGTTAAGCAGCTCACCAGGTTGAGTCGCAAACCGGTATCCGATATCGCCGTCAATGAACGTTTTGACGGAGCCCCCCTTGGATAGCAAAGACACCGTCAATTCGAGTTATGCGCGGTATGTGCTGTTTGTGCTCATCATCGTGTACGTCTTCAATTTCATTGACCGCCAGATCATCTCGATTCTGGCCGAGGAGATCAAAGCCGACTTAGGCATTGGTGATGCTGAGATCGGCTTCCTGTACGGCACTGCGTTTGCAATCTTCTACGCGGTGTTCGGCATTCCGTTGGGCAAGCTCGCCGACGTGTGGAATAGAAAGAGCCTTATATCCATCGGCCTGTCTTTCTGGAGTTTGATGACCGCGCTTTCCGGGTTTGCCAAAAGCTATCCGGCGTTGGCTGCTTGCCGATTTGGCGTGGGCATTGGTGAAGCCAGCGCCACGCCGGCAGCATTTTCCATGCTGTCGGATTACTTCTCCCCCAGGGTCCGGGCCACGGTGCTGGCGATCTATTCCAGCGGTATCTACATTGGCGCCGGCGTCGGATTGTTTCTCGGTGGCGCGGTGGTGGAGGCGTGGTATGCCTGGTACCCGGATCCCGTCGCTGCTCCGTTAGGTATCAAACCCTGGCAAGCTGCGTTTCTCACAGTGGGCCTGCCTGGTTTGCTGGTTGCAGTGTGGGTGTGGACGCTTCACGAACCGATCCGGGGCGCGAGCGAAGGTCTGGTGACCCCGCAGCACGAGCAACCCTTCAAAGCGACCCAGAGTACGATGATGAGCGTGCTGCCTGGGATTTCGCTGGTGTCACTGTACCGGGCCGGCGGTCTGCGACCCGTGCTTTACAACCTCGTGGCATTGGCTGTGCTGTCCCTGGGGTTTTACGCGCTGTACGTGTTAATGCCGACGCCATTGCAGTGGCTGGCGCTGGGAACAGGCGTGTACATCACCGTGAGCTGGGTGCAGTACCTGAAGCTGAGCGATCCAGCGTGCTTCGCCATGATGTTTCGCTGCAACGCCTTTGTACTTGCCTCGATTGGCTTTGCCAGCATTTCGTTCGTGACTTATGGGCTCGGGTTCTGGTCGCCGCCATTCATGCAGCGCGTGCACGGTGAATCAATCTCCGACGCAGGTCTGTACCTCGGTCTTGGCGCCGCTGTGGGAGGATTTATCGGGATCGTTCTGGGTGGGTACCTGGCAGATGTCTGGAAGGCCAAGAACGATAATGCGCGTCTGTATATCGGGCTTGCGATTCCGGTTCTGGCCGTACCCTTTGCCGTGGGATTTCTACATACCGACAGCGCGGTGGTTGCCTATCTCTGCAGCTTTGTGTTCAGCATTTTGTCCCCAGCATGGATAGGCGCGGCTACCAGCACCATCAACGACCTGGTCATGCCACGCATGCGCGCCACAGCATCGGCCTACTACGTCTTGTTGAACACGTTTCTTGGCCTCGCCCTGGGGCCGTACCTGATCGGTCAGATCAGTGATCTCAACGTGGCAGCGGGATTGCCCAGTGGCGAAGCATTGCGCGGTGCAGCAACCTGGGGGTTGGGCGCATTTGTTGTGAGCGCCGTGTTCCTGCTGGTCGCCACCAGGTATCTGGCGACGGACGAAGCGAGTCGAGTAGCGCGGGCCACCGCGCTGGGCGAGCCAGGCTAGCTAACGCGCTGGCACTTTAGGCCGACCCCTACTATCCTCGTAGGTCGGATTTTGGGGGGCGCTTTGGAGCAATCTGGGGAATATCGTATCGGCGCTAGCCGCGAGGATGTGTGGGCTGCGCTCAATGATCCGGACGTGCTGGGCGCGTGTATAGAGGGCTGCCAACGTGTGGAAAAGCTCGATGATGAACATTTCGACGTAGTCGTGAAGGCTAAAATTGGCCCGGTCAGCGCGACGTTTCAAGCGGCGCTGGAATTGAGTGAGCTGAATCCCCCGGCCAGTTATGTCATCAACGGCGGCGCCAAGGGCGGCGCCGCCGGCTTTGCCAAGGGCAGCGCGACGGTGACCCTTTCGGAAGATGACGGTGCTACGCAGTTGCAGTATGCGGTGAAGGCCAATGTCGGCGGCAAGCTGGCGCAGATTGGCAGTCGTCTGGTGGACGGCGCGGCGCGCAAAATGGCGGACGATTTTTTTGCCGCGTTCTCACAAAAGCTGGATCCCGACTCAGTTGCAACACCCGCGGAAGCGCCAGATGCGCAAGCAGCAGAAGAGAAGCAATACGAATCCAGCGGGCAGTGGAAAATCTGGCTCATCGCTTTTGTGGTGCTCGGCGCCGCGATAATTTTGACGATCTGACTCGCGCGCGAGTTGGAAACATACCCTGGGGGAGGGCATAAACCGCATGAAAGTGTCACTAACTGTTAATGGTGCCGCGCACGAGCTGGATGTTCCGGACAACACCTTGTTGGTGGATGTGCTGCGTGTGCATTTAGGGCTTACAGGTACGCACGTTGGCTGCGATACGTCGCAGTGCGGTGCTTGCACGGTCCATATGGATGGCGGGGCCGTCAAGTCCTGTACCGTTTTGGCGGCCCAGGCAGACGGCGCCAACGTCACGACCATCGAAGGGATTGGCACGACCGAGAATCTGCATCCGATGCAGGCGGCCTTCCGTGAGTGCCACGCCCTGCAGTGTGGGTTCTGCACGCCGGGCATGATCATGCAGGCCATTGATCTGGTCGAAAACAGCGATGGACTCGATAACGTGGCCATACGAGAAGGTCTGGAAGGCAACATCTGTCGGTGCACCGGCTATCACAACATCGTAAGGGCTATTCAGTCCGTGGCGGATGCGCAATAGAGGAGTGCATGATGAGTGAAGCGATTGTGGACTCTGACGAAACGGGGATTGGCGCCTCGGTGCGGCGCCGCGAAGATCTGAGATTCATTACCGGTAATGGCAACTACACCGACGACATTAATCAGCCCGGGCAACTCCATGCGGCGTTCTGCCGCAGCCCATACCCCCGCGCCCGCATCAATGGGGTGGACTGTGAAGAGGCGCTCAGCGTGCCAGGCGTGGTGGCCGTTTACACCGGGCAACAATTGGTCGACGACGGCCTGGGCGACCTGCCGTGTGGTTGGCTGGTCAAAAGTAAAGACGGCTCGGACATGCATTCATCGCCGCACCCTCCGCTGGCGGCCAGCGTGGCGAACTACGTTGGCGAACCCTACGCGCTGGTCGTTGCGGATAGCGTGCAGGCGGCCAAACAGGGCGCCGAATCTGTTATAGGTGATTTTGAAGAGCTGGACGCCGTTGTTGATCTGACTTCGGCCACCGTGTCCGGCGAAATATATGAGGGCGTAGCGAACAACCTGAGCTTCGAGTGGGCGTTGGGCGATGAAGACGCTACCCGCATGGCGTTCGCTAAGGCAGCCCACGTCACTACCCTGGAGCTCACCAACAATCGACTCATCCCCAACGCCATTGAACCCCGCGCCTGCCTGGGCGTGTTCGACAAAGCCACGGGCGATTACACGCTGTACACCACCAGCCAGAATCCAGGCTTGGAACGCCTGGTGTTGAGCGCGTTTGTGCAGGTCGCGCCGGAACACAAACTGCGCATCATTGCGCCAGACGTCGGGGGTGGGTTCGGTTCCAAAATATTTATCTACCCGGAAGAGACCGCCGTGATCTGGGCGGCGGGCAAAATCCACCGGCCCATAAAATGGGTGGCAGAAAGAGGTGAGAGCTTCTTGTCTGATGCACATGGACGCGATCACGTCACCCGAGCAGAGCTGGCGCTGGATGAGATGGGTCGTTTCACCGGCCTGAAAGTGCAGACCACGGCGAACCTGGGCGCGTATCTTTCGACCTTCGGTTCTTCAGTGCCGACTTACCTGTATGGAACGTTGCTGGCCGGCCAGTATAAAACCCCCAACATCTACGTTGAGGTGCAAGGGGTATATACGAACACTGCACCGGTGGATGCTTACCGTGGCGCGGGCCGGCCCGAAGCCACCTACGTGATCGAGAGGATTGTGGAGCAGGCGGCACGGGAGTTGGGCAAAGACCCTACAGACCTGCGGCGCATGAACATGATACAGCCGGAAGATTTCCCCTACGAAACCCCGGTCGCGCTGGTATATGACACAGGAAACTACGAGGCGAGTCTGGATAAGGCTCTGGATCTCATCGACTATGCCGGTTTCGAAGCGCGGCAGAATGTTGCAGCGGCCCAGGGCAAACGCCGCGGCATAGGCTTTGCGTGCTATATCGAAGCGTGCGGATTAGCGCCATCGAAGCTGGCCATCGAGCTCGGTGCAGGCGTGGGCCTGTACGAAAGCGGTGAGATTCGCATGCATCCTACTGGATCGGTCAGCGTTTTCACCGGCTCTCACAGCCACGGCCAGGGTCATGAAACGACTTTTGCGCAGGTAGTCTCTGACAAGCTCGGCGTGGGCTATGACGATGTGGAAGTTATCCACGGCGACACCGGGCGCATGGAGTTTGGCCTGGGGACCTACGGTTCGCGTTCACTGGCAGTGGGCGGCTCGGCGCTGGTTGTTGCGGCGGACAAGATCATCGCAAAAGGCAAGAAGATCGCAGCCCACATGATGCAGGCGACGCCGGAACAGATCGAATTTGAGAATGGCGAATTTTCGCTGCAGGACAGCAACCAGTCGGTCTCTATCCAGGAGGTAGCGTTTGCATCCTACGTGCCCGCAGATTATCCGGAAGATCTGGAACCCGGGCTGTCGGAGAAGGCGTTTTACGACCCGAACAACTTCACCTATCCGGCGGGTACGCACATCGCCGAGGTTGAAGTCGATATGGAGACCGGCGTGGTCAGCCTGGTCGATTTCGTTGCAGTCGACGATTTCGGACACATTATCAACCCGTTGATCGTGCACGGGCAGGTGCACGGTGGCGTGGCCCAGGGTGCCGGTCAGTCGATGATGGAGCACGGTATCTATGACGAATTCGGCCAACTGCAGACCGGTTCTATGATGGATTACACCATGCCCCGCGCGGACGACCTGCCGGATTTCCAGGTGGACACAACAGTTACACCGTGTACGCACAATCCGCTTGGGGTCAAAGGCTGTGGTGAAGCTGGCGCCATTGGCTCACCGGCGGCCATCATGAACGCCATCACTCACGCTCTGGGCATTAAAGACATTTCCATGCCAGCCACATCTGAAAAAGTGTGGCGTGCGCTACGCGGAGAATAGCCAATGTATCAATTCAACTATCACAAGCCGGCGGACGTTTCCGAAGCAGTGGCGCTGTACCGCGAGGCGGACGATCCGATGTACTTGAGCGGTGGGATGACCCTGATTCCCACCATGAAGCAACGCCTGGCGTCGCCCACGGATCTGATAGACCTTTCTGGCATCGCGAACATGACTGGCATCACGTGCGATAGCTCGAAAGTGCGGGTCGGTGCTTTTACGCGTCACAATGAGGTGGCGCAGTCCCGGGAAATACTTGCAACATTGCCCGTGCTGGGGCTATTGGCTGGGTTGATCGGCGACAACCAGGTACGCAATCGCGGCACCATTGGTGGGTCTGTCGCAAACAGCGACCCGTCGGCAGACTATCCCGCTGCAGTGGTCGGATTGGGCGCAACAGTCCACACTCAGGACCGCAGCATCGATGGTGATGCGTTTTTTCAGGATCTGTTTGAGACCGCATTGCAACCCGGCGAGATCATTACCCACATCGATTTTCCAGTTCCAACCCGGGCGGCGTATCGGAAGTTTCCTAACCCCGCGTCGCGCTATGCGGTGGTGGGCGTTCTGGTGGCGGACTTCGACGGCGCGATACGCGTAGGCGTTACCGGCGCCGGGCCTTGTGCGTTTCGCGCCAATGCCCTGGAAGAAGTGCTCAACGACAGTCTGAGCGTCGAATCCATTAACGGGGTCGACGTGCCGGATGCGGGTTTCAACAGCGACTTGCATGCGTCGGCCGAATATCGTGCGCACCTCGTCAAAGTGATGGCGCGCCGGGCGGTGGGCGACCTTCTGGCAACTTAGCCGCGCATTCCAAGGTGTCCAGAAAGATAAAGGCAATCGTCTGCGAAGCCATAGCTGATGACATCGGCTCGGTTTTGCTACGCACATTGGATCTCGCCGATCCGGGCCCGGGCGAGGTGCAGGTTGAGCTGAAAGCATGCGCGGTCAATTTCCCGGATTTATTGATGATCCAGGGAAAGTATCAGTTCAAGCCGCCGATGCCGTTTGCGCCAGGTGGCGAAGCGGCAGGCAACGTGGTGGCGTGCGGCCCGGATGTCGATGCCTACGCGCCCGGCGATACGGTGGTATTGAGCCTGCGTTACGGGGGCTTTGCGGAAGTCGTAAACGTGACGCTGGATCAGCTGCGACCGATGCCCAAGGCTATGGACTACGCCCAGGCGGCGGCCTACCAGACAGCCTATCTCACAGCTTACGTCGCATTGAAAAGCCGCGGAGATCTTCAACCCGGAGAGACGCTCTTGGTGCATGGGGCGACCGGTGGCGTCGGCATGGCTGCCGTAGAAATGGGGAAATACCTCGGCGCTACGGTCATCGCAACCGGTGGCCGTGACGACAAGCTCGACGTGGTGAAATCCCGTGGCGCAGACCACGTGATCAACTACACCCAGGCTGATGGCACATTGGGCGGATTCCGCGATACGGTTAAGGCGCTTACCGACGGACGTGGCGCCGACGTGATCTACGATCCGGTTGGTGGTGACGTTTTCGATGAAAGCATGCGCTGTATCAACTGGGGCGGACGCATTCTAACCATAGGGTTCACCAGCGGACGCTGGCCGCAAGCACCGGTTAACCTGATATTGATCAAGCAGATCTCTGTGATCGGCGTCCGTGCGGGGGAGTATGGACGCCGCGACCCGGACAAAGGCAAGGAAGTATCCGATGCCCTCTACGCGCTAGCCGACAGCGGGGCCATCAAGCCGTACATCAGCCACGCACTGCCGCTGGAACAAGCCGTGGACGCCATGCGATTGTTGGAAAATAGAGAGGTCATCGGCAAGGCGGTGGTGACCATGAACGGTTACGTATATTCCACCTGAATTGGTATTTTACAATCCAATTTGCGGATAGTAGTCTCACGATTCGGCAGTGATCAGGGTGACCTGACACGGACCGAAGGGTGTGAAATTGTGGCCAGCTGGCCAGCTCTGCGTACACAACGCAAGGACTTGATCCAGGGGGACAGGTACCGAAAAGCGAAGCTTTCGTCCAGTCCCTCCCTAACGGGAGGAAACTATGAATGTTCTCGATTTCGCCAAGCGCAAGCGCTGCGGCGACAAAATTTCCATGGTGACGTGTTACGACCACTGGTCGGCGCGTATTCTCAATGCAACGGATGTAGACACACTGCTGGTGGGCGATAGCCTGGCCATGGTGATGCACGGTTATGACAGTACCGTGCACGCTACCGTCGATATGATGGCGACCCACGTGGCTGCCGTGCGGCGGGGTGCGCCAGATAAATTCGTCATAGGTGACATGCCGTTTTTGTCCGTACGAAAAGGTCTCGAGCACGCCATGGATGCGGTGATGCAGCTCATGCAGGCAGGCAGCAACTGCGTGAAGATTGAAGGAGCCGCGGGTCAGTTGGACACCATGGCGCACATCGTTGAATCCGGCGTGCCGGTCATGGCGCACCTGGGTCTTACTCCGCAGTCGGTGGAAGCGTTTGGCGGGCACAAGGTTCAGGGTCGCAATGAGGGCGATGCGGCGCAGATCCTCGAAGCGGCCAGGGCAGTACAGGATGCCGGCTGTTTCGCTCTGGTTCTGGAATGCGTGCCGGCGGAGCTGGGCAGGGTGATTACCGAGCAACTCGACATTCCCACCATTGGCATAGGCGCTGGAGCCGACACTGACGGCCAGGTGCTGGTGTTACACGACCTGCTGGGTATGGATACCTCATTCAAACCAAAATTCCTGCGCCACTACGCCGACGGCGGTACGACGATTTCCGGGGCGGTTAATCGATATCACAGCGACGTTCGCAGCGGCGAATTTCCAAGCCGAGCGGAGATGTACGCATGAAAGTCATCGAGGATATCCAGACGTGGCGTAACCTGCGTCCGACGCTTACCGGCAGCATGGGCTTCGTCCCTACCATGGGCGCTTTGCATGACGGTCACGCGTCGTTGTTACGCGCAAGCAAAGGCCGTGACGACATCACGGTGCTGAGCATCTATGTCAATCCCACGCAGTTTAACGAGCCCAAGGATCTGGCCGACTACCCGGATACATTGTCAGAGGATCTGGCCGTGGCCGAGGAGATTGGCGTGGACTATGTGATCATGCCGGCGTATGCGGACATCTACAGCGACGGATATCGTTATCAGGTCACGGAGAACGAATTCAGCAACGAATTGTGTGGCGCCAATCGCCCCGGGCACTTTACCGGCGTCTTAACGGTAGTCATGAAACTGCTGAACCTGGTACGCCCGCAGCGCGCCTACTTCGGCGAAAAAGACTACCAGCAGTATTTGTTGGTGCGGGACATGGTTGAAACGTTTTTCATGGACGTGGAAATAGTCGGATGCGAAACGGTTCGCGAGTGTGATGGTCTAGCGATGAGCTCGCGCAACAAGCTACTCACTGCAGACGCACGGCGCGTGGCCGCCAGGTTCAACAGAGCGCTGCGCTCGCCTCGATGTGACGAAGAGGTCGGGAGGGCGCTGGCAGATTTCGGCTTTGCAGTGGACTATATTGAAACGCGTGGAGACCGGCGCTTCGGAGCCATTGTGGTGGATTGCGGCGACCGTAGTGTGCGCTTGATCGATAATGTAGAGCCGAGTGAGGTGGCCTGATGATTCTTGCGTTCGATGTTGGTAACAGTCAGATCTATTGTGGTGTGTTCGACGGCATCGAACTGGTGACGCAATTTCGTCTCGCGTCCACCCACCGCAGCTCTTCCGATGAAGTGGGGGTATTTCTGCGCGGAGCGTTGCGTGAAAATGGGGTCAACCCCGAACACATCACGGTAATTGCCATCTCTTCGGTGGTTCCGGAATTGAACTACTCGCTGCGCTCGTGTTGCCAGAAGTATTTCGGCCTCGAGCCCCTGCTCATGCGCCCTGGCATAAAAACAGGTTTGAAGATTGCCTACAAAGACCCGAAGGAAGTGGGCAGCGACCGTATCGCCGATGCCATGGGCGCCATCAAAATGTTCCCCGATCGCAATCTGATAGTGGTCGACTTCGGCACTGCGACAACGGTTTGTGCCATAACAAAAGACCGCACGTTTCTCGGCGGCAACATCATGCCAGGAGTGCGCCTGGCTATGGAAGCATTGGAAGCCAAAACGGCCAAACTGCCATCAGTAGAGATTAAGCCGGCCAAGACTGCCGTGGGTAAGACCACCATCGAGAGTATTCAAAGCGGTCTGTATTGGAGCAATGTGGGCATGGTGCGCGAGTTAACCCAGCGCATTACCGAGGAGGCTTTTGCCGACGACGCCCCGCTGGTCATCGCCACCGGCGGCTTTGCCCACCTGTTCGATCGCGAGGCATTGTTTGATCACGTGGTATCCGATCTCATTCTCACCGGACTGCTCGAGGCTCTGCGCCTGAACGGTTATCTCGAGGAAGACTTTCCGCTGTCCGTAAGTAACTAGTGCAGAGCCCCTCTCACCCCTCGCGCTACGGGTGGGTGATCGTAGCGGCGATGTTCCTCACCCAGACAATAAGCTCAGGCCTGGGCTTCTACAACATGTCGATCTACATGGTAGAGTTCTCGAAGTCGCTGCAGGTATCGCTGGCCCAGGCGTCTTTTGCCGTCACCTTATTCTTTATGGTGGGTGGCGTGACCGGCATGTATGTGGCGCGCTTGCTGGAACGGGTGCATGTACGCTGGATCATGGTGGCGGGTGCGCTTGTCGGCGGAGCTGCGCTGAGCGCAACGGTGTTGGTGGACTCGCTGTGGCAATTGTATGCGTTGTACATTCTGTTTGGTGCGGGCTACACCTGTGTATCGCTGGTGGTGGCTACTACGCTCATCACGCAATGGTTTCCTGGTCCGACCCGCTCGGTGGCGTTGTCCATCGCTTCGACCGGGTTGTCGTTCGGCGGCGTGATCATAACGCCGGCCACCGCGTACCTGTTCAATATCTATGGCGCTCCAGCGACCATCCCCTGGCTGGGGGTGGCGTTTGCCGGCCTAATATTACCCCTGGCGCTGTGGGTGGTGCGGCCCGCGCCGCAACAGATAGTGGGCGCGCAGCGCCACAACACGGGGCGCTGGACCTATCGCTCGGCAATTCGAACGCGGTTTTTCATATTGCTGTCCGTTGGCTATGTTTTTTGTCAGGCTTCCCAGGTTGGTGGTATCGCGCATCTGTACAATCGCGTGGAAGGCATGGCCGGTTTTGAAAAGGCCGCGATCGCGGTGCAGATCTTGACGGTATGCAGCATTCTCGGGCGCTTTGCGGGCGGCTGGCTGGCCATGCATGTGCCGATCAGACAATTTGCCCTGCTGAACCTCGTCGTGCAGATGGCGGGCCTGGGCATTCTCAGTGTGGCCGAAGACACGGCAACGGTTTTTCTCGGTGCGGGTTTGTTTGGCGTGAGCATTGGTAATCTGTTGATGCTGCAACCCTTGTGGCTGGCGGAAGCATTTTCCGGCTCGCTCTATCCCAGAGTCTTTGCCCTGTCTAATGCTGCGACATTGCTCGGCGTTGCACTCGGGCCGTTCCTATTGGGCGTAGCATTCGATATAGCCGGGTATACTGTGGCCTATGGGGTCGCGGTAGCGGTTTGCGCCATGGCTTTGGTGTTCATGTATCTGGCCGGCGCCAGGCCACAGCAGCGCGTTGAATAAGTCTCGAAAGCTCATTCAACCGACTGCTAGTGGAACCGCACCTCCCATAGCAGTGTCTTACATTTACCAGCAGTACTAAGCGATACCATGTTACGAAAACTCTTCCTCACCCTTGTCTGTGTGACCGCCTTTGTTTCGCCCGCGCTGAACCGGGCTGCGTTGCCCATCAGCATACCTGGCGAATCGGAACTACCCAGCCTGGCAAATATGCTCGATCGCGTTAACCCAGCGGTGGTGAACATCGCCACATACACAACGGTGCGTGCGAGCAACCCGTTGTTGGACGACCCTTTTTTCCGGCGTTTCTTTAACGTCCCGCGCACCGTGCCGCGCACGAGGCGAACCCAGAGTGCGGGATCGGGGGTCATTGTCGACGCGGAGCAAGGTTATATCGTGACCAACGATCACGTGGTCGGCCGCGCCGACGAAATCTCCATCGCGCTGGCGGATGGTCGCGAGCTGCAGGCAGAGCTGATCGGCAGAGATCAGCAAGTGGACCTGGCTGTGCTCAAGGTGGAGCCGGAAGGGCTGATTGAGATTGGCCTGGCAAACAGCGCCGATGTACGAGTAGGCGATTTTGTGGTGGCCATCGGCAATCCATTTGGCCTCACGCAGACTGTCACCAGCGGCATCGTCAGCGCGTTGGGTCGCAGTGGACTGGGCATCGAGGGATATGAAGACTTCATACAAACGGATGCGCCGATTAATCCTGGCAACTCCGGCGGTGCGCTGGTGGATTTGCGTGGCGACCTGGTTGGCATCAACACGGCGATCGTTGGCCCCAGTGGCGGCAATGTAGGTATCGGCTTCGCCATACCGTCCAACATGGTGCGCGCCATCATCGATGAACTCATCGACCACGGCGAAGTTCGCCGCGGGCTCATTGGGGTCATCGTCCAGCCGCTGAACGCGGATCTTGCCAGGGCGTTTGGCGTCGATATGCGCGATGGCGTGGTGGTCGTGGAGATTGAACCAGAAAGTCCGGCGGCCGAGGCGGGCCTGGAAGCTGGAGACATCATCACCAAGGTGGGCGAGCGCAACATCAGTAAAATTTCTGACTTCCACAGTCAGGCCGCGGTGATGTTCATTGGCGACGAGCTGGACGTCGAAGTCATACGTGCTGGCGAGATGCGAAGCGTTGAGCTGGAGATTACCGAGAATACGCAACAGCAGGCACTGGGCCGGCGCGTGGACCAGCGCTTGAGTGGCATCGAACTAGAAAACTTCTGGAATCCGGACGAGCCCGGCATGAGCTCCGGTGTACTTACGACCAACGTGGCTTCCAGCAGCAAGCCCTATGCGTATGGCCTGCGGGCCGGCGATGTCATCGTAGGCGCGAATCGGCGAACCGTCAGTGACATTGCTGAGCTACGCGATGCCCTGCTGCTGGATCCAAGGCAGATCGTCTTGCGGGTATACCGCAACGGTCGTTTTGGTAACGTGGTCATACGGTGAATGGACGAGACGCCCATGCAGAAATCAACTCCCGAATATCTCCAAGGCAACATTGACGGTTGGCAGCAGGAGGCCGCCAACTATGTAGAGGCAGCCGAGCAGGCGTGGGCTGCGGATGAAGCGCGATGGGGCATCTGGCAGATCCCTGATAGCGAAGTTGGGCTACTGCCGGCAGACATGTCTAACATGAAGTGTATCGAACTCGGTTGTGGGACTGCCTACGTATCCGCATGGATGTGCCGCCGCGGCGGACAGGTTGTCGCCATCGATCCTACCCCTAACCAGCTGCAAACCGCGCGACGGATGCAAGCAGAACATGATCTCGAATTTGAGATTCACGAAGCCTTTGCTGAGCAGCTGCCTGTAGCTGACGCGAGCTTTGATTTCGCGATTTCCGAATACGGCGCGGCGCTCTGGTCCGACCCTTACAGGTGGATCCCGGAGGCAGCACGGGTGCTGAAACCCGGTGGGACGTTAACCTTTCTTTCCAATGCGCCGATATCCGTGATGTGCATGCCAGCGTACGACGCCGATGGGCCAACGACTCGCGAGCTGTTGCGTCCGTATTTTGGCATGCACGCAATCAATTGGCCGGATATGCCGGAGCAGACCGAATTCCACCTGCCGCATGGTAAGTGGATCGAGGTGCTGCGTGACAACGGTCTGGCGATAGAACGATTGGTAGAACTTCAGGCTCCGGAAGGCGCCACCACGAGGTATCCCTGGGCTGACCCTGAGTGGGCCAGAGCGTGGCCGGCCGAAGAAGCCTGGGTTGTAAGAAAAGCATAGCCTCGATGAAAGCCTACTTGACCGGCTCTATGCCGTTGCGCATGTTCGGATTTTCTCTGTTCTACCTGGCCCAGGGCATACCGATTGGACTGGTGGCCATTGCGCTTCCGGCCTGGCTTGCTGCGCAAGGTGTGCAGGCGGCTCAGATCGCCACCATAGCCGCGATCACCGGGCTACCGTGGGGTTTGAAGTTAATCTCCGGGCCATTCATGGACCGTTTCTCGTTCGCGCCCATGGGCAGACGCCGCCCGTGGGTAATGGCTGCGCAAGCAGGGCTCACCGTGGCCATGTTCTCACTCACCGCGATTGACGATCCGGCCCAGCACATCTGGCAGATTATCGTGATGTGCACTGTGATCAACACGTTTGCCGCGGTACAGGACGTGGCCGTTGATGGGATGGCAATTGACGTGCTGCCCGAGGATGAGCGTGGCAGGGCGAATGCCTTTATGGCGTTTGGTCAGGTGGTCGGTTTCTCGGCTTTCGGGGCACTCAACGGTTATCTGTTGGTAGCACACGGGCTTGCCGTCACCGCCATCGTTTCCGGCAGCGCGCTGGCGTTGGTGTTCGCGTTCGCTACCGCGGCTCGCGAACGTCACAACGAACGCGTGTTGCCGTGGACGGCGGGCGAGGCAACTGAGCGGGAACAGCCCCCGAGTGCCTCGTTCTTCGGAATATTCAAGGATCTGTTGCGCGCACTGCTGCTGCCCATGAGTCTCGTGCTGGTGGGTGTGGAGGTGCTGGCACGCGCTTCGGCCGGGATTGCTATCAGTATTTCGCCGACCCTTGCGGTGCAGGAATTGGGGTTCTCTTCAGAACAGTACGCCTACTGGATAGGGATCATGGGTGGCGCGAGTGCTTTCGTCGGCATCCTGTTCGGACCGTTGATCGACCGTTTCGGCGCGGTGCGCTTGCTGCAAGTGGGCCTGGTTTTCGGTGGCGTGACGGCTGCTGGGTTTGCCAGCGTGCAATGGATGTGGGGTGAGCTGTGGGTCGTACTCGGCGCGCTGATCCTGAGCAATCTGTCCAGCCAGCTGGTGTTTGTTGCCACCATCGCCATGTTCATGGGTGTGTGCTGGGAAAAAGTCGCCGCCACGCAGTTTGCTGTGTACATGTCGCTGTCGAACTTGAGCCGTTCCGTGGGTGCCGGGGCGTTTGCATTCATCGCCGCGGACGTTTCATATGCACAGGCGATCTACCTCATTGCGGTGTTGCTGGTGGGCGCGGCGGTGTTGCTTGCGCTGTTCGATCCCGTGCAACATCAGAAAGCCATACGGGGACTCGCGGCATGAACATAGTCGAGCTGCTGATCGGGTTAGCCGAGATCGCCATCGCCCTTGCTGGATTTACTGGGGTTGTGGTGGCGTTTGGCAGCAGGAGCGAAGGTTCATGGCATCCTGGCGACCGCTTGCGCCTGGTATTCCTGCTCGAGGCGAGCCTTACCGCCGCGGGTTTTTCCTTACTGGCGCTATTGGCCCACGCCGCCATTGACGATCCGCAACGTGGCTGGGCTTTGATGAGTGGATTATGGGCCGCGTACATGACCTGGTCGCTGTGGGCTTCGCACACCCGAATCCAGGACAACTCTGATGCGCATGGCGACATCGACAAGATAGCCAATCGCCTGATCGGTACGTTGTTTGGCGCCCTGGTTGTTGTGCAGGTGGTGAATGCCGCATGGTGGCAGGTGTTTCCCCCGTTTCTCGCCGCTGTCATGCTTAATCTTGCAGGCGCCGCAATGCAGTTTGCGCGTCTCATCCGCTCTGCCTTTCATGAGTGAGTTAGTCGGACTGGACCCGCATACATTGCTGCGAGCAGCAATATTTGTCGGCGTTCTGGGTGTGATGATGTTGTGGGAGGTCTTCGCTCCGCGCCGTGTCGTGGTGGCTCCGCGGGTCCTGCGATGGGTTTCGAATCTTGGCGTATCGGTGCTCAACCGAATACTCATCGCCTTGATAGCGAGCCTGGTCGGGCTGGGAGCCGCTCTGACCGGGGAACAGGCAGGATGGGGACTGTTCCATCGATGGCAGGTCCCGGGCTGGTTGGTCTTTGCAGGGTCCGTAGTCCTGTTGGATCTTGTGGTTTACCTGCAACACCGCGTGCTTCACGCGGTGCCGTGGTTGTGGCGGTTGCACCGTATGCATCATGCCGACGTTGAGTTGGATGCGACCAGCGGCGTGCGCTTCCACCCTTTCGAGGCGCTCATATCATTGATCGTTAAAGCGGTTGCTGTGCTGGCCATCGGCGCGCCCGCCATGGCGGTGTTGGTGTTCGAGCTGCTGCTCAATGCTACTTCTGTTTTTAATCACAGCAACGTGCGTATACCGCTAGGCGTCGATCGCGTGCTTCGATGGGTGCTCGTGACGCCTGACATGCATCGCGTGCATCACTCGGTGCGGGTAGAGGAGTTGAGTCGAAACTTCGGGTTCAATATGCCGTGGTGGGATCGTTTGTTTCGCACCTATCGCGACCAACCTGCAGATGGACATGAGCATATGACCATCGGCCTGGAACAGTTCCGCTCCCGTGAGGAGATGCGGCTGGACCGAATGCTGGTCCAGCCGTTCAAGCGTTAGCCCTCTTCAACGGGAGATCAACAGGGCACTAGTCGAACATGATCACGCTGCGCGCGACTTCTCCGGTTTCCAATGCGGCCAGCCCTTCGTTCACGTCTTCGAGCTTGATGCGCCGTGAAATCAGATCGTCCAGATGCAAACGTCCTTGCAGATAAAGCTCCACAAAACGGGGCATATCGACGCGGAACCGGTTAGACCCCATGTTGGAGCCTTGCATTTTTCGCTCCATGAGGAACTCAGGGCCGTGCAACTCGACCATGGTGCCTACCGGGATCATGCCGATGATGGTCGCCGTGCCGCCGAAGCCAAGCATTTTGAACGCCTGTTCTGCGGTTTGTTTGAGACCGATGGCCTCAAAAGAGTAGTGCACGCCACCGCCGGTCATCTCGCGCACCGTCTGGACCGCGTCCACTTCCCCGGCGTTCACCACATCCGTAGCGCCGAATTTTCGTGCCAGATCCAGTTTGCTGTCGAGCATGTCGATGGCAATGATACGCGCGGCGCCGGCAATGGCCGCGCCATTGATGGCAGACAAACCAACGCCCCCGCAGCCAATGACTGCCACGGTTGAGCCAGGCTCTACTGCGGCGGTGTGAATCACTGCGCCTACCCCGGTGGTCACTCCGCAGCCAATAAGCGCGGCGCGATCGAGCGGCATATCTTCACGAACTTTTACGATGGTGTGTTCGTGCACCAGCATGTATTCGGCGAACGATGACAGATTGAGAAACTGCGCCAGGTTCTCATCACCCGATGCCAGGCGTGAGGGTTGTTCCGCGGCGCGCTGAAGCTCGGGCTCCTGGCACAGCGACATGTGCCCGGTCAGGCATGATTCGCAATGCCCGCAAAAGGCTGACAGGCAGGTAATGACGTGATCGCCGGGTTTGACGTAGGTGACATCCGAACCCACCGCCTCGACCACTCCCGCGGACTCGTGACCGAGCACAGCGGGCAGGGGATAAGGATATGACCCGTTCTGAAAGTGCAGGTCAGAGTGGCATACGCCTGCCGCAACGGTTCGCACCAGCACTTCCCGAGGCGCTGGATCGCCGTGTTGAATGTCTTCGATCTCCAGAGGCTTGTTGATTTCCCTCAGTACGGCCGCCTTCATTGGCTGTCCTCCCATTGCGAGTTTTAATTTGTATGTGCGGGTCTATTGTGTAACAAATACCGACCGGCATGAAGGGGTAGACGAGCATTGGTCATTATCGGCCTGGGCAGCAATCAAGGTCAGTCATCGCAAGTGGTGTCGGCCTCAATGCGCGCGCTGCATGAGTTTGCCCAGGCAGCTACTTTTCGATGTTCCGGTTTGTGGCGTACCACGCCGGTTGACTGCCCGCCCGGCTCGAGCGACTTCATCAATGCCGCGGTGGGTTTCGAAGCGCGTCCGGGCCTCACTCCTGAGGCGCTGCTGGATGCGTTAAAAGCGATGGAGGTGGCATTCGGGCGGGGTAAGACTGTGATTCGCAATGCCCCCCGAGAGCTGGATCTGGATTTATTGGTATTTGACGAGGAGCGGCGCGACACCGACACTTTCACCCTGCCCCACCCGCGTGCGATAGATCGCTTGTTCGTATTGGCACCCGTGGCGGAAATCGCACCCGAGCTAAGATGGCCGGGCAATGGTATGACGGTAGTTGAGTTATTAGATGTACTGGAAACGGATGAACAGGTTCAACCCCTTGCGCACGCGCCGCAGCTGCCTGATTCTGCTGGTCGCAGTTGAGGCCTTAGCCGGGGTTCGCGCGTGGGCGTATGAAAGTGAGATCCATCAGCAACTGACGTTCATAGCGGCGCGACAGTTCAATGCATGTGCCCAGGACCGCGCAGGTGTCGAACGCCTGTCTGCACTGGATACGCGCTACATCGTCAAGGCCAATGTCGCGCAAGCGGATCCCAATATGTTTGCGCGTATGTTTCGCTGGAGCTACTACAACCGCGACGACCAGACCAATCGCTCAGCGTGGGGCGTTATCGACACGCGCTTTCACGAACACTTCAACGATCTGTCGACAAATTTGCAGCAAACCGAGAAGCACGAGCAAAGATTGCGTTTACTGGGTCGTTTGCTGAGTTATATCCAGAAAGTCAGCTCGCCTTCCTACGCGGTGCCGGTATTCAGCGGTCGTTGGTGGCGCTTTTCCCTTGGCGACCGTTTCAACCGCTTCCCGGTCGATGCGCAAGCGGTGGAGCAGGCTGTAGCAGGCAGATGCACCGGGCTCGTTGCGTCCGGGTCAACCTACAAACAGGTGCTTGTGGACACGGCGGACGAAACAGTCATGGCTGTACAGGCGCCGATCTTCGGATTTCCCGCGACCTGGGAGTCGTACTGGCGCATCGCTGACCGGCCTGAGGAGTTTGGCGAGTACGGGCGCGCCGGTAACTCATTCGGCGAGCGTACCGAGTTCCGCTGCGGCGAACAGGAACGTTGCCTGCTGTTGAACAATGACCCGTTGTATAGTGAATTTGCCACGCAGCGGCACATAGCGGCTGTGCTTGCGACGATGCGTGCCCTGGCTATATTGCAGCATAGGCAGGTACCGCTCCAGGATCCTCTGTGAAATCTCTGCGCCGAGCATTATTCGTTGGCGCAATGATAGCGCCGACACTGGTACCTGCCGCGCAAGTGAACAGTGATGATCTGCAGGCGTATATCGATGGCGTGATGGGCTCGGCCATCGTGGGCAAGCAGACTGTAGGCGCCACGGTAGCCGTGGTGCGAGACGGGCGCCTCGCTGCGTCTCGAGGATACGGCATGGCGGACATCGCGCTCGAGGTCCCGGTGCGCAGCGATGTATCGCAGTTCCGCATCGGCAGTATCAGCAAAGTGTTGGTGTGGATGGGTGTGCTGCAACAAGTCGAGGCCGGCACGCTTGATCTGGATGCCGACGTCAACACCTACCTCACACACTTTAAGATGCCGTCAGACTTCAGTGAGCCGATCACTTTGCGTCACCTAATGACGCACACACCCGGATTTGAAGACAGCCTAGTGGGTCTGTTTGTAACAGGTCCACGCCAGGTGGGCACTCTGGTGGAGACGCTGGCTGCGAATGTGCCCCGTCGCGTAGTCCCACCGGGCAGCCTGGTGTCGTATTCCAACTACGGTGCGGCACTGGCTGCGCACGTGGTCAGCCAGGTAACTGGCGTAAGTTGGGACGATTATGTGCAGACGCATATTCTTAATCCTCTGGACATGACCGGCGCTACCACGCGTCAACCGGTGCCCAAGCCGCTACTGGAGACGCGCGCGAAAGGCTACATCCCCAGCGGCGGTGCGGTGGAAGAAAAGGGCTTTCTCTATGTTCCGCTGGCGCCGGCGGGCGCCGCATCCGCCACTGCGCTGGACATGGCCAAGCTCATGGCGGAGTTGTTGAACCCGCAAAGCAGCAGCGTGTTGAGCGCGCAATCCAAGGCGCAACTAATGGGGAACGCCCATGCCTCACACCCATTGGTGAATGGCCTGACACTTGGCATGTATGAGATCTCTCTGGGTGGGGCTCGGGCCGTTGGTCATGGTGGTGATACGATTCTGTTCAGTTCGCTCATGGTGTTGTGGCCCGGGCAGAATGTCGGGTTGTTTGTTTCGACCAACACGGTTGGTGGCTTTTTCGTTGCAGATCGGTTGATGAGATCTGTGGCGCGACACCTCGGATTGGCCGCCTCGATGGAAACGCGTCCGGGCATAGACAACTCCCAACTTCTCGTGGGTACCTACCTCAGCGCGCGGCGCAACCAGAGCAACGTCTCCAAACTGCTTGGCCTAGTCGATGCCGCTCAGGTCGCCTACGATGAGCAATCCCAAGCGTTGAAAATTACCGACGTACTAGGAGTTGCTCAATACCACCAGGTGCGGGATCGTGTGTTCCAGAAAGTGGGTGGGTACGACCGCGTGGTGTTTTCCGGAGGCAGCGCCCCGCAGCTGTCTTTTTCCAATCGTCCGGTCGTGACCTACCTGCGGGCGGAGCCGCTTGAGATGCCCCAGGCCAACGCTATCGGTTTGGGCCTGTGGTTTGTGCTGTCGGTGGGCGCGGTGCTGGTGTGGCCGATCTCAAGCCTGACGCACCGCAGGCGGCCGTCTGTCCAGGGCGCTGGCGCAGCCAGCGTGCTGGCATATATTGCTGCTGTGGTCGCCATTGTCTACATGGTGCAGCTAGCATCGGTAGGCGCGAATGCCTACGAGGTCCTCGTGTACGGGTTGGGCGAAGCCACCTCTCTGCTGGGGTATAGCGTGGCGCTTGCTTTGCTCATGGTGGTGCAGTTGATGTATTTGCCCCGCGCCTGGCTCAATGGATACTGGTGGCTCAGCCGGCGCATACACTTCACCCTGGTGGTCACCGCACAGGGTGCATTGCTGGGTTGGCTATGGTATTGGAATCTGGTGCCGGCACGGATTTTGGATTTCGCACACGGCTTTTAGCGCCCGCTCCGCCCACAAGAGGATCCGTACACCTTGAGCACCCTTCACTTAGGACTGACGCCCTGGAACTTTGCTGACCTGAGCGCATCCAGTTTGTGTGACCAGGCACAGTTCGCTGAAAGCGTGGGTTATGAGTCGATCTGGCTACCCGAAAATCATTTCGGCGAAAACGCCTTGCCCGATCCACTCACGTTATTGGCCAGCGTCGCCGGCGCCACTGATTCTATTCGTTTGGGCACGACGTCCTACCTGCTGACTCTGCGCAACCCACTACAAGCGGCCGAACAAGTCGCTGTGCTTGATCAACTCAGCAGCGGACGCGTCATTCTTGGTGTGGGTCGGGGCTATGCGCCAGAGATGCTGCGCGCGTTTCATGTGCCGCCAAAAGAAAAACGTAGGATTTTCGCCTGGAGTCTGGGTCTCATGCAGGACGCGTGGGCGGGCAAGCCGGTCTCGTTGGATGGTGAAACCGAGCACGCCGTGGAAGTGCATCCGCGCCCGCATCAGGCGCCTCACCCGCCGCTATGGGTGGCGGCCTTTGGGCCAAAGGCGTTGGCCCAGGCGGGCCGCCTGGGATTGCCCTATCTGTGCTCGCCGATGGAGAGCCTCGCCACCCTGGAACGGAACTACCAGCAGCATAGGGAGGCCGCTGCAGGAGCGGACGTGACCCTGAGCGAGGTTGTGCCGCTGATGCGTACGGTGTTTGTCTCCCGCGACGCTAAGACGCTGGCCACGGTTCGAGACGAATTCGCTCAGCGTACTGAGAATGCTCGCCTGGTCGAAGGCGAAAGCAGCGAAGATTGGACCATCGTCGGCGAACCGCATGAGGTGATGGATAAGATCGCCGCCTATCAGGAGCGATTGGGCATGACGCATATGGTGGCGACCCGTTTGCGCATTGGCGGCATACCTGAGCCGGTGTTGCGCGAAAGCGTAGCCCTTCTAGCGGAATTGGTGTCTGCCGGGTAACATCAAAGCTTCCAGCCCGGCTCCAGAACCGGGCGCGTTTTGATGTTAGGGGAACAACTCAGTGGCATTCAATGTTCTGTGGCCTGCCATGCGCTGGCCGGATAACCGTGAAATTGAAATTTCCAGCGTTGGCGAGCACGGCGCGCAATTTTGCGAGGGGCTCGACGATGTGAGTGACGAGCAATGGGCGCAGTGCGACGCAATCGTAAGTGTGCTGGAAATCCCCGAGGAGCATCGCGCCAAAATGCAGAAGTGCCGCATTTTTGTGACGCCCAAGGTTGGATTCGACAACATTGACCTGCAAGCCTGGGGTGAGCTGGGCGTGCCCGTGTGTAATGTTCCTGATTACGGCACCCAGGAAGTGGCGGACCATGCCATGGCGCTGATGTTGTCCTTGATGAAGGGTATTACCTTTCACACTCGCGAGCTCAAATCTGACCCGCGTGGCCTGTGGCGTCCGGCCCTGAACCCTTTCGGTAAACGACTGTCGGTGAGCGTGTGCGGCATCGTTGGCTTGGGCCGCATTGGCACCGCGGCGGCGCTGCGCGCGAAAGCCTTCGGCATGGATGTGGTCATGTATGACCCGTATCGTGAAAATGGTGCTGAGCTGAGCATCGGCATTCGCCGCGCGCATTCACTGGAAGAGCTGTTCGGGCAATGCGACGTCGTCAGCCTGCATGTGCCCTTGTCGAGCGAAACGGAAAAACTCATAAACGCAGAAGTGTTGGCCACAAGTAAGCCTGGTTTGATCCTGGTAAACACGGCGCGCGGACCGATCATCGACCTCGATGGCCTGTATGCGGCCCTGCAGGCAAATCATATTCAAGCGGTGGGGCTAGACGTGCTGCCTGAAGAACCGGCTAACCCCGACCACCCGCTGATAAAGGCGTGGGCCGCGGATGAGGAATGGATCGATCACCGTTTGCTGCTAACGCCTCACTCAGCGTTTTTTACGCCTGAAAGTGTGTACGACATGCGCTACAAGGGCGGCGAAGTTGCAGTGCAATACCTCGGCGGCGGGCGTCTCGACAATTGCGTCAACGGGGAATGGCTGACCAACCCGCGTTAGCCCCCGCGTGAACCCGGACTACCAAAAACGGCGGCAACGGGTATTCCTGGTTCTATCCGGTATTTTCCTCGGCACCCTCGCGTTGCTCAACGTGCTGGGCATCAGTCGCTTCGTCGACTTGTCATTTGATATTGCCGGCGTGCAGATTCCCATGGTGGTGGCGGTCGGTGTTCTCCCATATCCCGTCACGTTTATGTGCACGGACCTGATATCCGAGTTGTTCGGTGAGAAGAAAGCGCGCGACATGGTGTGGGTGGGGGTACTACTTAATGGCTGGGTAATATTCCTATTGTGGCTCGGCGGCGTGCTGCCCGGGTTTGAACCCATTGATCCTGCCAGCGGAGCGCCGATGTTGGACGAAGCCGGGCGATTGCCGGTATTTTTCGAGGTGCGCGAGCTTGCCTTCGGCGCGGTGGCGGCGTCGATGATGGCGTATCTGGTGGCGCAGTTTTGCGACGTGCGTCTGTTTCATTTCTGGAAGAACGTCACGGCCGGCAAGCATTTGTGGCTGCGCAACAACGCCTCGACCATGGTGAGCCAGATTGTCGATACCACAGCGGTGATCCTCATCACGCACTTCTATGCGCGCGCCCTGCCGATAAACAATGACGAAGCCATCTGGCCGCAATTGTTTGTGTTCATAGCCTCAGGCTACGTGTTCAAACTGGTGGTGGCCGCGGCAGACACCGGGCCGATCTATCTGGCGGTCAAATACTTACGGCCGTATCTGGGTCTGAGTGGATACGAAGAAGCTACTGAAGACTAGTAGCTACCGATATACGTTTATCGTTCCACCTGCCCCAGGTTGGCATGCAGAACGGCGCCGTTAATCACCGGGTTTGCCGCCGCCCATAACAGCGTATTGGCGATCTCATCAGGGTTCACCAGCCGGTCGTACGCGCTCATGCCCTGAATCTGTTCCATGGCTTCTTCTGGTACGTGCTGACGCAGCATTTCAGTGTCGGTAAACCCTGGGCAGATACAAGCGGTGTGGACCTGCCGACCCGCGAGATCCTGGCAGGTGGAGCGCATCATGCCCACCATGGCGTGCTTGGTCGTCACATAACTGTATGACCCTGGCACCGCCTTCTCCGACAAAGTGGAACCTACGTACAGAATGCTCGACCCGGGTTGCATGAACGGTATCGAGAAATAATTGAGGGTGTTGGGTGCAACCAGGTTGACCTCGAGCACCTCGCGAAAGTGGTTGCTCGGTGTTTCCATGGCCGTGTCGTTTGTCAGTTTGGCCGCGTTGTGAATCAGCACCAACTCGTCCGCAGCTTGCAAGGTAGAGCTGAGCTGAGGTGAGATCTGTTCGATAAAGCCTGGTTCTGAAAGGTCACAGTTGATGTGGGTCACGCTCTCTAAGGGGCAGCGTCGTCTTGATAGATTGATGACCTGGTAGCCTGCCTTAGCAAACGCGTCCGCAGTGTGTAGACCGATACCAGCACTGGCGCCAGTTATGAGCAGGCATTTCATTGCATTCTCTCCTTGTTTTCCCAGACCGAACTCGCCCATTGCCCCTCACCTGATGAGCAGCGCAGCAGCAGGTTGTTGATGTCCAGCTCCTGGATCTCAGGCAGCGACAAGAGTTGGTCCAATAAGTACTGCGCAAGCTCTTCTACGGTGATATTCCGTACGGGCAGCAGAGTGAGGTCTCTGGCCAGGAACGGTATACGCTCGCCGTTGAAATTTACGTAGGTGTAGTCGTCGTCTTTGTCGATGGACAGGTAAGGGGATGTGGCTGGCATCAGCACTTGCTCATCCAGCTCATCGCACAACGTTTTCAGGGCCCGTTTCAAAATGTTGTAATCGAAGGTCAGGCCATCGGGTTGTACCGCCGCGTTGGCGTCCAGGGTCACCTGAAAGTTGTGTCCATGCAGATTTTCCCGCTCGGTCGCGCTGAACAGCGTGAAATGTGCCGCGGCAAAATGCAGGTATTCCTTGCTGATCTCAATGGTCGTGCTGTCTGTGCCCACCTTATACACCTATGGCCGCAACGAACTCGGCCATGTCGGTGAACGTCCAGGTCGGATCGGCATCACAGGGCTTTGCTGCACCCCGGCTGGGCCGGTTGATCCACACAGTGTCCAGGCCGAGCTTCGCGGCGGGTACCACGTCGTGGTAACGGCTTTGCGCGATATGCAGCACCGGCCCCTCAACCTGATCGAGGGCGGCTTCGAACATGCGTCTATCGGGCTTGTAGCAACCCACTTTTTGTGCGGTCACGACATGGTCGAAATCAGTGCCCAATACCGCTTGGCTGTGTGCGAACAGGTCATCGTCGATGTTGGACACCACCGCCAGCTTAAAGTGTTTCTGCAGACCGGCAAGTGCATCTCGGGAGTCGGGGAAAGCGGGCCAGAACTCGATGCTGTCGGCCAGGCCCTGCACTGCTTCGTTGCTCGGGGTGAAGGCGAGCCGATTCGCGAAGCGTTCCACGATGCGGCCCAGAATCTCGCGGTAGTGGCCGCCTTCCTGCTGCGCCACGGGTTCCAGCTCGGCGAAGTATTCCAGCACGAATTCGTCGATGGTGTTGATGAAGAAGCTTTGTAACAGCGGTTGCAGGTAACCGAGCAGCCCCGTTTCCCAATCTATCAGGGTGCCATAGCAGTCGAAAGTGAGCGTGTTGTAGTTAGCCGGATCGATTTTGGCGGGTGCGCCCATTCGTCATTTTTCCTCTTGTATGCGGTCCAGGATGAGTCCGTAGAAGTAATCATCCCCAGATGCGCGGGCAAAGTACCAGCCGAGGTGTGAATGGCATTCTGCGCAGCTCGCGATGCGCCAGAAGTATCCCATGAACCAGGTGTCTGCTGCTTCCGGGGAACCGGAGATGTCACACCCCAGGGCGTTGCCGAAACAGCCTACATGAAAGCTGAATCCATGTGGATTGGTGAAGTTGTGTTCGAACCCTCCATTGACCTCTATGCGCTCGTCGCTCGTAGTGATGATGTGTGAGCAGACGCCGCAGTACACGAAATTTTTGTCATCGGCGTCTTCTATCTCTAACATCGAACGCAATCGCGGATCTAGAGTCGAATTGGGTGGGTCTTTAACTTCGCTCATGTCAGGAGAACAGTGCTCATGGATACATTCGCAAGCATCTTCGAGCGCGCGGCTGAGCGCAAGGGGGGTGCGGATGCTTTACAGGACATGTTGCAGGTAAAACCAAAAACCAAGGCGCAGCTTAAGAAGCTCAGCGACGCGCAAGTGCTCGCTGAAATGACCAAGTGCGTGTTTCGCTCCGGCTTCGTGTGGAAGATTATCGAAAGCAAATGGCCGGGATTCGAAAAGGCATTCCATGATTTCGACGTAGCGCGCTGCGCGATGCTGTCAGACGAAGAACTGGAGGATCTGCAACAGAACACCGATATCGTGCGCAACGCGAAAAAGATTCACAGCGTGCGCAGGAACGCACAGTTCATTCTAGAGGTGCGCGAGTCACATGGAGGCTTTGGCGCCTATCTGGCGCAGTGGCCCGACGACGATTTCATTGGCCTATGGGCGGAACTCAAAGGGCGCGGCGATCGTCTCGGCGGACAGACAGGGCGCTTTTTCCTGCGCTTCATCGGCCGCGATACGCCCATGTTTTCCACCGATGTAGTGCGCGCGCTGGTTTCGCAGGGTGTGGTGGACAAGGAACCCACTAGCAAGTCTGCACTTAAACAGACCCAGGAAGCCTTCAATCATTGGCGCGAGGAAAGTGGGCTCAGTTTCAATGAAATTTCCCGCGTACTCGCCTTTTCGGTGCCATGAACCACCCATGAACGCGCGGACACAGGCTCAAGTTCAAGGCATGAAGAGTGCAGGTGCGGCGGTGCGCGCCACGTTCGACGGGATGTTTGCCGCCTGCGAGCCCGGCATGACTACCCAGGCGCTGGATACCATCGGTGCACGAATATTGGCAGATTATGGTGCGCGCTCCGCGCCTCAGATGTACTACGATTTCCCTGGCGCGACCTGCATTTCGGTCAATCATCACGCGGCGCATGGCATTCCGGACACGACGGTGATTGCTGAAGGGGACATGATCAACATTGACGTGTCCGCAAATCTCGACGGATTTGTCGCGGATATGGGCGAGTCTTTTGTTGTTGGCGCATCCTCCAGCGAACAGACGCGAATCTGTACCGCGGTAAAGGAAGCCGTGGCCGACGGTATTGCCAAGGTGCGCTCGGGGCGCTCGTTGAATGTGATTGGTAAAGCCGTGCAGAAAGTGGCGGATCGTGAGGGATATACCATCGTGCAGAACCTCGGCAGTCACGGTGTTGGTGCGTCCATACACGAAGAGCCTTCCTACATTCCCTTTGACAATCCCGAGGAGACGCGGACGCTGGAGCGGGGCATGGTGCTCACCATCGAGCCGTTTTTCAGTACTGGGGTACAATGGGTGCACGAGCAAGCCGATGGCTGGACCCTGTCGGTGCCGGCTGGGCAACTGGTCGCGCAGTTTGAGCACACCATCATCGTCACTGATCGGGGTGCGCTGGTGGTGACGCAGTAACGCGCTCGACCGATCCCAATAAGAACAAGAGCAAGATATGCGATATCAACTGACGTCTGAGCAACAGGCGTTCCAGGAAGAAGTAGAAGGCTTTCTAGCTGAGAACTTGCCGCAAGACTTAGCGGACCGCGTGCGCTGTGGCGCAGGCGTACCGAAGGATGCCTTGGGTGTATGGACCAGGACGTTGAATGCGCGCGGCTGGGCGGCGCCCAACTGGCCGGAAGAGGTCGGCGGCACCGGTTGGAATCTGCTGCAAAGGCACATATTTGATGTAGCCTGTCGAGAAGCGCATGCGCCGCAGCTATCAGGCTTCGGGTTCAACATGGTGGGGCCAGCCATCGCCAAGTATGGAACCGCGGAGCAGAAGGCCGATTTTCTTCCGAAGATCAGAAATGCCGAGCTGTGGTTCTGCCAGGGATATTCGGAGCCGCAGGCTGGTTCCGACCTGGCAAGTTTGCGCACGCGTGCCGACCGCCAGGGCGATGAATACGTGGTTAACGGACAGAAAATTTGGACCTCCGCCGCCGAGGACGCAGATTGGATTTTCTGCCTTGTGCGCACCAATCAGGATGTACAGCAGCAAAAAGGCATCAGCTTTCTATTGATCGACATGGCTTCACCGGGCATTACGGTTGAGCCGCTTTATGCCTTCAATGGCAAGCGTCTGTGGAACGAAGTTTTTTTTGACGACGTACGCGTGCCTGTGACGCAACGCCTGGGCGAGGAGGATCGCGGTTGGACGGTGGCGAAAAGCCTGCTGGGCGATGAACGGTTGCTGGTGTCCCGGGTTGCCGAAAATAAGCGCATTCTAGGCATCCTGCGTGAGGCGCTGACGAGCCAACGCGCGGCTGGCATCAATCTTCCAGGCGCGCTCGCCTCGGATCTGGATGGGTTGGAAATACGCCTGCAGGCGTTAGAGATGACGAGTCTGCGCATCCTTACCCAGGCCGATTCGGGGGCTCAGTTTGGCGCGGAACCTTCCATGCTGAAGCTCAAAGGCAGCCAGCTGGTTCAGGATCAGGACGAACTGCTGTTCCGCGTGATCGATCATCTGGCCATACCGCAGGACACGAGGGACACCAACCGTGAGCGTGTGGGTCCGGACTTTGCGGAATATGTTGCATCCGGGCGCTACCACCACCGCGGATTCACCATCGCGGGCGGGTCGTCCGAGGTGCAACACAACATCATCGCAAAACAGGTATTGGGGCTTTAGTTATGGCGAGCGCATTGGTTGGCGGCGGGCTCATCGGATTGGCAGCGGTGTGGTTGTATCTGAGTTTAGGCCGCGTGGCTGGCATAAGCGGAATTGCGGCGAACGCGCTGTTGCGCTGGAAAGATAACCTATGGCCGGTCCTGTTCGTAGTTGGCTTGGGCATCGGCGGCTGGTCGGCTTACCTGCTGACCGCTACCCGCCCAGAGATAGAGTTGAGCGGTGAGCAGAGCCTGTGGTTGCTGCTTGGAGGGCTGTTCGTCGGATTCGGAACGCGCATGGGGTCCGGGTGTACCAGCGGGCACGGTGTTTGCGGCATGGCGCGATTCTCCAAGCGCTCGCTCTTTGCCACCCTGACGTTTCTGGCCGTGGGAATGATTACAGCCACGGCGCTGGCCTCCTCCGCGCGAGCAATCTGAGAGTAGGCAATATGAGGGAGCGCAATATGAGTGCGAGTAGTATGGGCGTGCAGAATATCAGCGGGTTATTAGCGGGAATCGTATTTGGTGCCGGACTGGCGATCGCGGGCATGACCGATCCAAATAAGGTGTTGGCGTTCTTAACGCTGACCCGCGATTGGGATCCATCCCTGGTCTACGTTCTCGGCGCCGCGGTAGTTGTCGCCGCGCTAGGTTATCGATTAGTGGGCAGCCGCGCCGCGCCGTTGTTTGATGAGGAATTTCACGCGCCGTCCGCGTTGAATATAGACGGGCGTCTGCTCGGTGGCTCGGCATTGTTTGGAATCGGCTGGGGCGTTGCCGGTTTCTGCCCCGGGCCGGCACTGGTCGGCGTTATGACCCTCGACCCACGTGCGGCTGTATTTCTGGTCGCCTTCGTAGCCGGCATGCTCATATATGAGCGATGGTTTAGCGCCGCACCCGTGCCCAGCGTGCCGGATTCAGCGACCGCGGACGGGTGACGCTGGTACTCCATCAACTTAATAATTGCGGTCTTGTAACGGCAATATCCGACTGTCCCACGCGGCTGCGTTTCGGTGCCCAGCGCCCGCCAGGTAGGCTTCGTCACTTGCGAAACTGATGAACGATTCAAGTGACTGTTGCCGCACCAGCATGGCGAGATCCCACCCCTCCTGTTCGGGACCGACGAAATAGTCGCCGCCCTCGCCGATATAGACCAATTCGCCGCCGGATGCCGTCAGGAAGGGCAATGTGTGCTCGATATATCTGTCGTAAGCTTCACGGCCACTAATCGGATTAGCGGGCGCGAGTTGTGGAAATCCCGAATAGTCAGCGACCTCGCGAAAGCGTAAAAGATTCAACATCGTGATGGGGCCTTCGATTCCGCGCGTGAACAGCGCCACCGCGTTAGCGTCGGTCGCGTCCAGGTATGCCGTCATGGGGTTGGCCGGGTGTGGTGGATAGACAATCGTATCATCGAATAGGGCAGATGCTTGACTGAACTGGTTGAACTAACAGTGGCAATGCTGGACGCAGACACCTATCCCCACGACGTGGACGCGCTCGAGCTGATTGAAACCCACCTCTCCTGGGTGTTTCTAACCGGCGCCTATGTGTACAAGGTGAAAAAGCCGGTGAATTTCGACTTTGTCGATTTCAGTACGCGCGCATTGCGTCGCCATTTCTGCGAGGAGGAAGTACGGTGCAACCGCGGCTTTGCGCCCGACCTCTATCTCGGCGTGGCCATGATCGTACAGGTGGGCGACGCTATCCGCGTGGCGTGGGATACGTCTGAGACCACGGGCAATGTGATCGACTACGCAGTGCGCATGCGTCAATTCGATGGTGCACTGCAGGCGGACGTGCTGCTGGAAAACGGTGAGTTGAGCGTTGTCGAGATGCGCGCCTTTGGTCGCAGGTTGGCATCCCAGCACGCCGAGCTGCCGGTGTTGGATTTGCCGTACGACCCGGGCGAGGCCATGGTCGAAAACTTTGCCACGCTGAAGGCATTGCCGTGTACCCAGCCTTGGCGTGATGAGATAGCTGCCCTGGAACACCAGACGGAAATGCAGCTCGCCGTAAACAGTGGGTTTTTGCAGCGCCGCCGGCAGGAAGATCATGTGCGGGAATGCCACGGCGACCTGCATCTGTCGAACCTTGCCCGTCTGCAAGACGGTATTACCGCATTCGACTGTCTCGAGTTCGACGTTGATCTGCGCAACATAGATGTGTGGTGCGACGCCGCTTTTCTTTTCATGGATTGCGCCGTGCGTGGTCGCGCCGATCTGGGTTACGCCTTTGTAGACGGGTACCTGGATGAAAGTGGCGACTACCATGGGGTGGAGCTGTTGCCGATGTTTGCGGCGTACCGCTCGGTGGTGCGGGCCAAGATTGCTGCATTGCGCTTTGAGCAATCTGGGGACGCGGTATCGCGCCAGAAACTGGCAACTCATCTAGCCTGGCCGCTGCAGCAGCATGCGCGGCCAACGGGCAATCTGTACGTTACCTGCGGGTTATCGGGGTCGGGCAAATCTTATTGGGCAGATCAGCTGGTGTCGGAAATTCAGAGCTTGCGCCTGCGCTCAGATGTGATGCGCAAGTCGCAGCACGGGTTGGCTCCTTTAGACCGCAGCGAATCTACTGTGGGCGGGGGCCTTTATGCATCGGATGCTTCTTCCAGGGTCTACGAGAGCCTAGCCGAGCACGCGGCCAGCCTCCTGTCTCAGGGTGAGCACGTGATCGTCGATGCCGCCTGCCTGAAATTCCGCCAGCGCGAGCAGTTGTACGCCGCGGCCCACGCGCTAGGAGCGTCGGTTCAGCTATTGTACTTTACCGCCCCGCGTGACGAACTTCAGAGTCGAATTGCCAGTCGCTCGGCACGAGGTGGCGACCCGTCCGAAGCGGATGCTGCGGTACTAGCCTGGCAGGTGGAAAACTTCGAAGTACCCAGTGCCGACGAGCCGGTGATAGAGCTCGACACCACCACGCTTGAGCTTGCGCGATTGCGCGGGCTGCTGGACGAGCCGAAAACCGGTTAAGAGTGAGCTCACTGTCGCAGCCAGCTCAACTTGGTATCTGCAAAGACGTCTTTCTGAGGCGGAAACGCCTCTGGTTCACGCAGGCTGCCAACGGTGATGTCCACGGTGCCTTTACGCTCCGCGTCGCGAAACACCAGGGGCGTTCCACATGCACTGCAAAACTCGCGCTGAGCGTTTTCTGAAGACTTGAGTAGCGCGGGCTTACCCTCGGGTTGGGAAGAGGTGTAGGAAAACTTATCCTCTGGCACCACGACCCATGTGACATATGGCGCACCACTGGTGCGGCGACACATGGTGCAATGACAATCTGCGACCCGGTAGTCGCCGGGCTCGAACTCGTATTTGATGTTGCCGCAGAAACAGCCGCCTTCAATCATGTCATTCTCCTTACGTCACTGAAAATTGGTTGAGGTTCCTGATCGGGCCTGGTTCTGAAGAATGTGACCACTTCCTCGTACGGTAGTCGGTCGCGATTGATGGCTCGGTGGATGCGAGGATCGGGCTCGTCCCAGTCCGCCAGGCCGGGGTAGACGTCGACTTCGACAATCTCTGCGCTTTCCAGATACTCGATGGTGAGCCGGCATCCCGAGACGACGACGGAAAAACGCCGGCATGCGTCCGTGTGCCAATACATCGCCTCGCCGGGATCTAGCGTCAGGCGGCGAATGAGCAAATCGTCGTTGTCGGTGATGGTTTCGATTTTCATAGGGTCAACGTGCCAGGCGCGCATTGTGCCAAAACCGCCAGATCAGTACATATACAACGGTGTTGAAGACAATCAATGATCCACCGAGCACCCACTGGACCTCCCGGGTCAGGTCGGCAGGGTAGACTAACGGAACAATATAGTGGGCGACGAAGTCTCCGCTATAGCCGTCGAGATCGGCGCGGGCGCGCAGGTATTTTTCCAGCGGTGTGAGAGGGCAAAGCAACCCTAGCAGCTCTGTTGCGGCGCCCCATATCGCGGCCGGAATGTGCACATAGGCAATCGTTCTCCAGCGCAAACACAGCAACGCGCCAAACATCACGAACGCGATGAACACGAGATGCAGGAAGACGATTAGGTCTGCGAGCGCGCCAAACATGCCTGGATGTCCCAGTCGCGGCGCAACATGGCGTACGTCGCGTGATCCACGAAGTGGTCGTAGAGCCACTCCGCCTCGCGTTTTGTGCCCTCCTGGCTGAACCCCAGACGTTCGGGTATGGCGCGGCTTCCGGTATTGTTCAGCGCAGCCGAAATGTTCACCCGATTGAGGTCAAGCTCAGTGAACGCATAACCTATCATTGCGCGTGTGCACACGGTTACCAGACCCAGGCCCTGGGCGTCTTCTGCAATCCAGTAGCCGATCTCACAGGATTGGTGCAACGCGTCGATCCAATTGAAGCCGATCACCCCTTGTGGCTGGCCGTTATGAATGATGAGCAGCACCAGACCCACGCCGTCACTATGCTGCTGTATGGATTTTTCGATGAAGGCTTCAGTGTCTGCAAGGCTGGTGTTGAAATCTAACCACGGTAGCCATTCGCGCAGGTACTCCCGATTGCGCTCTACCAGGTTGAACAGGACTTTGGCGTCGGAAGATTCCACGGCGCGCAGGCTCACGTCGATGTCTGCGCTCAAATTTACCGGGAGCGTGAGCATGGCCGCAGCGCTCTAGGTTGGCGCATTGTCGCTGGACGGGACGAAGCGCAAACGAAACGGTCGGAACAGGGCGTACAGACGCAGCCCTGACCATACGCAGACCCAGGTCATACCGACCCAGAAGGGCGACAGTAGGATGCCCAGAACCAGGTACGCCCCTACATAGGCCAGCACCGTGGTGATGGGTGGTTGCTGCACCGCCGTTTCCGCCGGCAGCACGCCTATCAGCACCAGCACCATGACCAGCAGCGTCGAGGCGACGTGAAAACCTAACAAGCCAATAAACAGAATTTTGAACAGCGTCATGCCCTGCAGCCGTGCGACGCTGATTTCCTGTATTTGCGCGTTACTCATTGGGAATCACCGCATTCCTCGCCAAGGTACGGCTGCGCGAGATCTTCTCCTGTGGCTGGAGGTTCCCTAACTCAACAGTTCCTTCAGGTCCGTTTCCGGGTCCGCCAGTGCTATCGCATCAACTTCCTTGCCGATGAGTTGTTTGCACACCATGAACTCTTTGGGGCTGTTTACCGCATCAGCTGCAACGACTTTGCCATTGTTCAGATAAAACACCGCGAATTGATTGTCTTCGACACTACCGCGCAGGATATGTTCATCGCCGTCGGCGGAAAAACCCACCATCTGCAACTTCAGTTCGTACTGATCTGACCAGAACCAAGGCATTGCGGCGTAGGAATTGTCGCCGCCCAGCATGTTCTTTGCGCATACGCGTGCTTGTTCCATCGCATTTGGAACTGATTCGAGGCGCAGCCTCCGGTTGAGCAACGGATTAGGATGGTTGGTGCAGTCACCAGCCGCATAGATGTCCGGGTCTGAAGTCTGACAATGATCATCGACCACGATGCCATTGTCGCAGTCGAGCCCGGCGGCCTCGGCCAACTCGGTGTTGGGGATGATGCCGATACCCACTATCACCAGGTCTGCGTCGAATTCGCCGGCGTCACCGCATAGCACTTGTTCAACGCGGCCACTGCCTGCGAAACCAGACACGAGCGTGTCGGTATGAATGTGGACCCCGCGACCTTCGTGCAGATTATGGTAGTAGTGCGACATCTCCGGAGTGGTTACGCGCTGCAGAATACGGGATTCCATTTCCACCACGTGCACGTCCAGGCCGGCCTCGACGCCAACCGAAGCAACTTCCAACCCGATATAACCGCCGCCAACAATGACCAGGCTCTTACCTGCCTGCATTTCCGCGCGGATGGCGTCTACGTCGGCGATGGTGCGCAAGTAGTGGATGCCGGGCAGATCAGAGCCTTCGATATTGAGAATCCGCGGGCGCGAGCCAGTGCTGATAATGAGCTTGTCGTACCCGATGGTCTCACCGTCGTCGGCGCTGACCGTTTTCGCCTCGCGGTCGATGGCGGTCGCCGTCATGCCGAGCTTCAGCGTTATTTCTTTGTCGTCGTAAAACTTTTGCGGCCGCAGGTAAACTCGCTCGATCTGCTGTTCCCCGGAAAGGTATTGCTTGGACAGCGGAGGCCGCTGATAAGGCACGTGGGACTCGTCGCCGATAATAGTGATCGGCCCTTCGTACTTCTCTTGTCGCAAACTTGCGGCGGCTTGGCCTGCGGCATGCCCCGCGCCAATAATCACCATGCCCGACATGCAGGTCTCCTTGTTTTGTAACGCTCGGAAAGCTTGTAGTTTAACCCGTCATGATAAGCTTCGGCACGAAAGAATTGGTCCACGCGGAGGTTGGCAGGTGCCCGAATTTTTGACCCTTCATGAAATTGCTCGGAAGGCGCGGCAGAATCTGAATCAGGGTAGATGGGATTACCTGATCGGCGGAGCAGACACTGAAAGTGCTCTGCGACGTAACCGAGCCGGAGTTGAGTCCTGGGTCTTCAAGCCGCGTATCCTGAATGACGTCAGTGACGTGCAGTGTGCGACTGAACTGCTGGGCACGCCGCTGCGCATACCCGTGGTGATGCCGCCCATTGGTTCCGTACAGGTGTTCGACCCGAGTGGCGCCGCGGGTGTGGCCCGGGCTGCCCAGGAGTTTGGTGTCCTGCAGATCCTGAGCTCCGTGTGCCTGCCGAACTTTGAAGACCTGGCAGAAGAATATCCGGGCCCGCGTATCTATCAGTTGTATCTGACGGGAGATCAGGCGTGGATGGATGACATCATTGCCCGCGCGATCGACTCGGGCTACACCGGATTTTGCCTGACAGCCGATACGCAGACATACTCCAGACGCGAACGCGACATGCTGAAACGCTACGTGCCAGGATCGGGACGCGTTGCCGGTAGCGGAGATTTCACCGCCCAGGCAGCGATGACCTGGGATACGGTTGCGCATATCAAAGAGAACTTCGATATCCCCCTGGTGATCAAGGGCGTTGGTGTCGCCGAAGACGCTCTACTTTGTGTCGAGGCCGGCGTCGACGTGGTATACGCAAGCAACCACGGTGGCCGCCAGTTAGACCATACCCGGGCGACCATAGACACGCTGCCTGAGATCGTGGAAGCCGTGGACGGCAGGGCGCCGGTGATTGTTGACGGTGGATTTTTGCGTGGTGCGGACGTGGTGAAGGCTTTGTGCCTGGGCGCGACGGCGGTGGGCATGGGTCGCTTTGAGGGCTTTGCCATGGCCGCTGGAGGCCCGGAAGTTCTGCTCACAGCGCTTAAAATCCTCGAGCATGAGATTAAAACTACTATGGCGCTGGCCGGCATCAGTTCCCTGGATCAACTTGGACCGCAGCTGCTGACCCGGGAGACGCCGCTTGCGCCAGCCCACGTCCTATCTGCCTTTCCGTTCATGGCGGAGAATTACTAGGATACGAATCCATTAATCTGCCTTGATTGAGGATACGTATCCTTTAAACATGGATATCTAGAGCCTATTCGCAATTCGTTCCCTGCTCGAGATGCCTACACTGCTTGCCAGGTTAGACGGCATGGATATGGGTATGGAAGACTTCCACGGCAAGCATGAGCGCGTCGAGATTTACCGGGACGAACGTAGCGGGCTGGTCGCGATTGTCGCGATACATTCCACCCGGCTCGGTCCCGCCGCCGGCGGTTGTCGACGCTGGCAGTATTCCGATGTGCATGCCGCGCGCCTTGATGCATTGCGGCTATCCGAAGGCATGACCTACAAGAACGCTCTAGCCGCCATCCCATTTGGCGGCGGCAAGAGTGTCATTATGGCGGACGGTGATCCTCGGCCTTGCGCAGGGCAGTTGTACCAGTTCGCCACCTGGCTCAACGAACTCGAAGGAGATTACCTCACCGCCGAAGATGTCGGCATGGGCACCGTTGAGATGCGCACGATGGCAGCGATTTCACCCCACGTATTCGGCCTGGGCCTGGACGGCGCAGGGGGAGATCCATCACCGCACACCGCGTACGGGGTGTTTCTGGGATTGAAGGCCGCAGTTCGGCACAAACTTGGCGTTGACGACCTGCGTGGCGTGCGCGTCGCCGTCCAAGGCCTGGGCGCGGTCGGTATGTCGTTGTGCGAATTACTGGCGGCCTCAGGTGCTGATCTGCGTGTGACGGACATCGACATGCAACGGGTGGTCCAGGCGCAACAGCGCTTTTCTGCCAGTGGCGTGGCGCCCGACATGCTGCTTAATGAGCCGGCCGATGTCTTTGCGCCATGCGCGCTGGGTGGCGTCGTTACCGAAGACGTCGCGCATAATCTTGACGTATCGGTAGTGGCAGGCGCTGCAAACAACCAGCTTGCCACGCCGGCAGCAGGGGAAATTCTAGCCGGGCGCGGTGTCGTGTATGCGCCGGATTTTGTGATCAACGCGGCAGGGGTGATCAGCGTAGCTTATGAGATTCTCTCCCAGCGCGAACACTTTGCCCACGCCCGGGAATGTTGGGTCGGCAAACGGATCCACGGCATTTCTGCACGGCTGCATGACATTCTTACCACCGCAGATGCACGTGCCTGTTCCACTGAACGGGTCGCCCGGCAGATGGCATTGAAAATCGTGGAGTCCGGTTCGGCGGATTCGGCGATCGCGGCTTAGTGTCCTGTCTTAGACAGGACTCTACGAGCGGTCTCTGGGCACCGGTATCGGGAACGGGGTGACCTTGTCGCCTTTGCTGTCCGAGATCTTAGCCACACCTTCTTTTTCGACCTCATCGATACGCACGATAGCGTGCATAGGTATGAATGAGCGCTGCACGCCGTCGAATTCGTTGCGCAGGCGGTCCTCGGTAGGGTCGATCAGCATCTGTGAACGGGTTCCGAAGGTGTAGTCTTCTATTTCCACGAATCCGTACAGTTCACTCTGGTAAATACTGTGCGCATACAATTCGTATATCTCACCCTGATTGTGGAATAACACGCGATAAATGTGCTGTGGCTGGTCTCGTTCGCTCATGAGAGTATTTTTCTATAGGTTCAAAACAGGCGATATGAGGTGAGTTTGCCAGGTTTCAAGGCGCAGCGGTAATAATTATAATGCGCGCCCATTTCACATCCACAACGTCGTGCCAAAGAAACTATTTGTTAAAACTCATGGCTGCCAGATGAACGAGTATGACTCGTCTCGCATGTACGACGTGTTGCGTAGCGAGGAGGGTTACGAACTGGTCACCGATGAACAGCAGGCGGATGTTGTGCTGCTGAACACCTGTTCGATTCGTGAAAAGGCACAGGAAAAAGTGTTCCATCAGTTGGGTCGTTGGCAGGACCTGAAGAAGCTTAATCCTGACCTGATCATAGGTGTGGGCGGGTGCGTTGCGAGCCAGGAGGGCGACGCCATACGCAAGCGGGCGCCTCACGTCGATATGGTGTTCGGGCCGCAGACAATCCACCGTCTGCCCGCCATGGTCACCGATGCACAGGCTAACAGATTGCCGGTGATGGACATCACCTTCCCGGAGGTGGAAAAGTTCGACCGACTCCCGGAGCCCCGCGCGGATGGACCCGCGGCCTACGTCTCGGTGATGGAGGGGTGCAGCAAGTATTGTTCGTTTTGCGTAGTGCCCTATACCCGGGGCGAAGAAGTCAGCCGCTCGGTGGAGTCGGTTATGCAGGAAGTGGTCAGCCTGGCGCGCCAGGGTGTGCGGGAAATCCATCTGCTGGGGCAGAACGTCAACTCATATCGTGGAGACATCGACGGTGACCAGGCAGATCTAGCGGAGCTTATTCACTACGTGGCCGGCGTGGATGGCGTAGATCGCATACGCTTTACCACCTCGCATCCGTTGGACTTTTCCGACACGCTCATCGATGCCTTCGCCAACGTGCCCGAACTGGTCGATCACCTGCACCTGCCGGTCCAGTCAGGATCAAACCGCATCCTTGCGGCCATGAAACGCGGACATACACGCGAGAGCTACATCGCCAAGCTCCGTCGCTTGCGCGCGGTGCGGCCGAACATCAGTCTCTCCTCGGATTTCATCATCGGCTTTCCCGGAGAAACCCAGGATGATTTCGATGAAACAATGGCGCTGATCGATGAGATCGGCTTCGATGTATCGTTCAGTTTTATCTACAGCGCCCGTGCCGGTACGCCTGCTGCGGCCCTGGCGGATCCTACGCCGCAAGGACAGAAGAAAGAATGGCTGCAGATTCTGCAGCAACGTCTACGCGAGCAAGCTGACGCCATCGCGGCTGCCATGGTCGGTACCGAGCAAACCGTGTTGGTGACCGGAGTAGCCAAAAAGAACGCCGCTCAGCTGGCCGGTCGAACGGAAAACAATCGCGTGGTCAATTTCGCTGGCGACGCACACCTGCTCGGAGGCTTCGCGCGCGTAAAAGTTACTGAGGCATTGCCTAACTCGTTGCGCGGAGTGGCTATCTGAGCCCAGCCGGGCCCAAAGCAAAATCTGCATTGACACGTCGTTTGACAGGAATATCCTAACTCTCAATGGAAGAACACCCCAAAGCCGAGTCGCTTACCGACGAGGCCCGCGTTATCGCTCTCACCCGCAGAGTGGTCCTCGATCCGAACGATCCCAAACGCCTAAGTGCGCTGTGTGGCCCGTTTGATCAGAACCTCAAACACTTGGAGAAGCGGCTGCTGGTGCACATCCGTAATCGCGGCAACGAATTTCAGGTCAGTGGCGCGGAGCCGCGGGTAGACGCGGCTGCTGCGCTTTTGCATCAGCTGTATCGGGAAACCCTCGATCGGGACTCCATAGAGCCGGACTTCGTGCACCTGTACTTGCAGGAAGCTGGCGTTGAGGACCTCGTGCACAAGACGCCGGCTGATGCGAGTGGCGGCGCAGACGGAGCGTCAGATGCTACTGCGGATGGCGCCATGGTCGTGCGCACTTACAAGAAGCCGATCAAACCTCGAGGTGGCAATCAGCAGTCGTATACGCGAGCGATTCGCGACCACGACATCAGCTTTGGCATTGGGCCAGCTGGCACTGGCAAGACATTCCTTGCGGTGGCTTGTGCGGTAGAAGCGCTCGAAACGCAGCGTGTCTCAAGAATTTTGTTAGTGCGGCCGGCTGTGGAAGCCGGAGAGAAGCTGGGCTTCCTACCCGGCGACCTGGCACAGAAGATCGATCCATATCTACGCCCCTTATATGATGCGTTGTACGAGATGATGGGCATTGAGCGGGTGACGAAGTTTATTGAGCGCAACATCATCGAAGTCGCTCCTCTCGCCTACATGCGGGGCCGAACTTTGAACAACGCGTTCATCATTCTGGACGAAAGTCAGAATACTACCGTGGCACAAATGAAAATGTTTCTGACGCGCATTGGTTTTGGTTCAACCGCCGTGATTACGGGTGATATCACCCAGATTGATCTACCCCGCGGCGAGCGCTCAGGCCTGGTGAACGTGCGCAACGTTCTGCGCAACATCGAGGGCATCAGCTTTACCCACTTTGGCTCCAAGGACGTCGTGCGCCATCCATTGGTTCAGCGGGTCGTGGATGCCTACGCAGCAGCTGAATCTTCTCAAGATGCAGATACAGACCGAGATGCCAGTTGATCTGCAGATTGCGGTAGACCCTGCGCCGGACGTTACAACCCACAATCTCGATGTCGCGGTGTCCGCGCTGCGGGCTGTGACCGGCGACGACCGCCTGGCCGGAGAAGTCTGCCTGCGGATTTGCGACGAGCATGAATCCCGCAGTCTGAATTCCAGCTATCGCAACAGGAACGAAGCCACCAACGTGCTCAGCTTCGCAGCTGACGAGGCTGTCCGCGCAGAAGCGGGTTTGCTTGGCGATCTCGCCGTGTGCTGGCCTGTGTTGCTGCATGAAGCCGGCGCTCAAGGCAAGGCCATAGGCGATCATTTCACCCACCTGTTCGTGCACGGTGTGCTGCACTTGCTCGGCTACGAGCATGACAACAACGACGATGCGGCGCGCATGGAAAACCTCGAAGTGCAAACGCTAGCTCAACTTGGCATTTCCAACCCGTACGCGCCTTGCCAATAAGGCGCCACTTTGTGGTATACATGCACGCAAGGACACTGACCTATTGCTAAATGAGCGATAATACTGAGCGTAGTGTCGCGGATCGTAACGATTCGGGACGCGATGACTTGGGTCGAAATGAATCTCACCTGCGCGGTATACGCGAATGGTTGTCGGGCTTGTTTTCCGACGAACCAGGCGACCTCAATGAGTTGATGGAGGTGCTGCGCCACGCCGCAGCCCGGCAGATGTTCGACGATGAAGCGTTGAATATCATTTTCGGCGCGCTACACGTTGGCGACATGCACGCTCGGGATATCATGATCCCGCGCTCATCGCTCGTAGTTGTAAACGAAGACCAGGAGCCGGCTGAGCTGCTCCCCATCATTATTGAATCACGTCATTCCCGCTTTCCTGTAGTGGGCGACGATGTGGATGACGTCAAGGGCATACTGCATGCCAAGGACCTGTTGCCCTTGGTGCTGGAGAAGGATCACGCCAAGTTTTCCATGAAAGACTGTATACGTCCGGCCACAGTTATACCGGAAAGCAAACGGTTGAATGTTCTGTTGCAGGAGTTTCGCGCGACGCGTAATCACATGGCGCTGGTGGTCGACGAATACGGCCAGGTGTCCGGGGCGGTGACTATCGAGGACGTGTTGGAACAGATTGTCGGGGATATCGAAGACGAGCACGACGTCCGGGATGAATCGGGTGTGCAACAGATGGAGGCGCACAGCTTCCACGTTAAGGCCAACCTGCCGATTGAGGATTTCAACGAGCACTTTGCGACGAAGATGAGCGACGACGAGTTCGACACCATCGGTGGCATAGTGCTGCACGCGTTCGGCCATCTGCCCGAGCGCGGCGAAACGGTAAACATCGACAACCTGCACTTCGAAGTGTTGAACGCGGATTCCAGGCGGCTGCGCTTGTTGCGGGTAAACACGCCCAGATGATCTACGCTCTGGCGGCCATTCTGGGCGCCGCTTACGCTTTAGGGTTTGCTCCTTTCGATTTCTGGCCGGCAACCGTGCTCGCGGTTGCCGGCCTGTTCTGGCTGGTCCACGCCAGACACATAAAGCCGACTCTTGCGGCCTGGTGCTTCGGCCTCGGCAAGTATGGCCTCGGCGCGTCGTGGGTGTATGTCAGCATTCATGTGTATGGCAATGCGCCACCCGCCCTTGCGGCACTCCTGGTGGTGTTGTTTGTAGCGCTGCTGGCGGCACTGTTCTGCATTCCAATCGGGTGGCTGTACGCCCGCCTGCGACCAGCAACCGCCTGGGGCGTTCGCGACGTGTTGGTGTTCAGCGCAGCGTGGGTGGTCGCAGATTGGTTGACCACATGGTTGTTCACCGGATTCCCCTGGCTGTTGCCGGGGTATGCGTTCATGGACACGCCTATGCTGGCGTTTGCGCCGGTAGTTGGCGTACTCGGCATGGGTGCGCTGTGCGTGGTAGCCATCGCCGCCGCTGTCGCGCTCGCGCGAGAGCGACGTGTAGGTTTGAGCATGGTGCTGGCAGCTCCATTGCTGCTAGCGCTGTTGCTCACCCAGGTACGCTGGGCCACGCCGGGCGAAACCTTCGACGTCGCGTTGGTGCAAGGCAATCTCGATCAGGCCAGCAAGTGGCTGCCGGAACAAGCCGTACCTAATGTGCGCAAACATCTGCGTCTGTCGGCAGAGCATTGGGATGCCGACGTGCTGATGTGGCCTGAAGCCTCAGTCACCATGTATCCCCAACAGGCCCAGGGCTTATTGGAAAGCCTCGCCGAGCAGGGTGAAACCACCGCTACCAACGTCGTACTCGGCATCCCCGGGGCGGAGGCCGGGCCTGACGGCAATTACAGTTTGCAGAATCTGTCGATCGGCCTTGGTCTTGCGCGTGGACGATTCGCCAAATATCACCTCGTTCCGTTTGGCGAGTACGTGCCATTCGAAGGCTTATTGCGGGGTATGATCCAGTTTTTCGATCTGCCCATGTCGCGCTCATCGCCAGGAGCCCGTGACCAACCCAATATCGAGCTGTCTATGGGCGCCGCCGCCATGGCGATCTGTTACGAAATCGCCTATCCCCAAAGCATGCGCGAGCGAGGCCGAGATGCTGCGGTGTTGATGACTATCTCCAACGACACGTGGTTTGGCGACAGCATCGGACCGCTACAGCACATGCAGATAGCGCGCATGCGTGCAGTGGAAAATGCCCGGTGGTTGTTGCGTGCGACCAACAACGGCGTCACCGGGATAGTCGATCACGAAGGCCAACTTGTCGACTCGCTGCCGCAGTTCGAAGAAGGCGTGTTACGCGGGCAGTTCACGGTGATGCAAGGACGCACGCCCTATAGCCATATGGGCCATTGGCCGGTACTGATGGCATTGGCAGGGATTTTCGGCGTGGCGTTGTGGGGTTTGCGCACTAGGCGCGCAACGCGTTCATGAATGCTTGCAGTTTGTTCGCGTCCAGCGCGCCGTCGGTGCGGATGCCAGAGCACAAGTCGACGCCGTAAGGGGTAACGGTTGCCACCGCTCGAGCCACGTTGTGAGGGGAAAGCCCACCCGCCAGAAATACCGGCTTAGCCGATGCCGCGACAAAGCGACGGCTGATCTGCCAGTCATGGGCGCGCCCGGTGCCGCCGAGCTCGGCAATGCCTGCATTAGGCCTGCCGCTGTCGAGCAGGAAAGCATGCACGTGGGGCGCATACGCATCTATCAGATCCAACGCGCTGTCGTCTTCGACATGCACCACTTGAACTCTACGCACGCCTGGCAGGCCCGCTGCAATGATTGTGTACTCCGATGGCTCGATATGGCGCACGACCTGCACCGTGTTGGTGCCGCAATAGCGCACGTGGTCGACAATGTCGGCGCCGCTGGTGCGCGAGGTCAGCAGAAAAGTGGCAACCGGCGGTGGCACCTCCTGTGCGATTGCTCGCGCCGTGTCGTCGTCTATGGGCCCCGGGCCGGACGGCATCTCTCCTACTAATCCAAGCGCGTCGGCGCCGGCTCCTATCGCGAGGTTGGCTTCCTCAGGTGAGGCAATGCAGCAGATTTTTGCGCGGATGCGGGGCATGACGGATGGGGTGAGAGGTAACCAGCGCCAAGCATAAATGCTTTAACAGTGCGGTGCAGGTGGTATCCTTGCGCACCTTTGAAACAGCAGGTTTTTTCCGTCATGAACGCCGTGTACGACCCCCACACAGTGGAGCAGAACGCGCAGCAGGCCTGGGACGCTGCGGACTGCTTTCGCGCAACGGAAGCCGGCGATTCGGACAAGTTCTACTGCCTGGCCATGTTCCCGTACCCCAGCGGGCAACTGCATATGGGGCATGTGCGCTGCTACACCCTGGGTGATGTGATCAACCGCTACCAGCGACTCAAGGGGCGTAACGTAATGCAGCCCATGGGTTGGGATGCGTTTGGCTTGCCGGCGGAAAACGCAGCGATCAAGAACGGCATTCCGCCTGCCACATGGACCAGGGACAATATCGATTACATGCGCCGGCAGATGCAGCGCCTCGGATTTGGCATCGACTGGTCCAGAGAGTTTGCCACCTGTGATCCTGACTACTACCACTGGGAGCAGTGGTTTTTTGTCAAAATGTTCGAGAAAGGTCTGGTCTATCGCAAAAACGCGGTAGTGAACTGGGACCCGGTAGATCAGACGGTGCTGGCCAACGAGCAAGTCGTGGACGGCAAAGGATGGCGTTCCGGCGCGGTGGTGGAACGGCGCGAAATGGCGCAATGGTTTCTGAAAATCACCGCTTACGCCCCGGAATTGCTGGACGAATTGGACGCCCTGGATGGGTGGCCGGAATCCGTCAAGAACATGCAGCGCAACTGGATCGGTCAATCTCAGGGCGTGGAGATCGATTTTCCCGTTAGCGACCGGGACGAGGCGCTTACCGTCTACACCACTCGTCCGGACACCTTGATGGGTGCGACTTACGTTGCCGTGGCGGCGGAACATCCGCTGGCCGCGGCCGCTGCCAGCACCGATGAAGGCGTTGCAGCATTCGTAGACACCTGCAAACAGGCAACCACTGCCGAAGCAGATCTTGCGACCATGGAGAAGACCGGGATCGCAACGCCGTTCACCGTTGAACACCCGCTGACCGGCCAGGCATTGCCGGTGTGGGTGGCGAATTTTGTGCTCATGGAATACGGCTCCGGAGCAGTGATGTCTGTGCCAGGCCATGACCAGCGCGATTGGGAATTTGCGCGCAAGTACGACATTCCAATCGTGCAGGTCATCGAGCCCGTGGATGAGAGTGCGGCTTGCGATTTGTCGGTGGAGGCGTTCGTCGAGCACGGTCGCCTGGTCAACTCCGACGAGTTTACCGGCATGCTGTTCGATGATGGCTTCAATGCCATTGCAGATGCGCTGGCGGCTAAGGGCCGTGGCCGCCGGGTGACCAATTATCGATTGCGCGACTGGGGTGTGTCCCGTCAGCGCTACTGGGGGTGTCCGATCCCCATGATTCACTGCGATAGTTGCGGCGTAGTGCCGGTGCCGGAGGCGGATCTGCCGGTGCTGCTGCCCACCGATGTGAAGTTTGAAGGCGTAGGATCGCCGTTGGCCACCATGCCGAGCTTCCTGGATGTTGCCTGCCCGCAGTGTGGGGCGGACGCTCGTCGCGAGACCGACACCTTCGATACGTTCATGGAGTCGTCGTGGTACTACGCACGGTTCGCCAGCCACGATGCCAATGCGCCCATGGTTGACGATCGCGTGAACTACTGGGCGCCAGTGGATCACTACGTTGGCGGCATTGAACACGCGATTCTGCACCTTCTGTATGCACGGTTTTACTACAAGCTGATGCGTGATGCAGGCCTGGTACAGTCAAGCGAGCCGTTTACCCGTTTGTTGATGCTCGGCATGGTCCTGCAGGATGGCAAGAAGATGTCGAAATCGGTAGGCGACGCTGGTGATCCGCAAAAGCTGTTGGACAAATACGGTGCGGATACCGTGCGCACGGCGATGATGTTTGCCGCACCTCCCGACCAATCATTCGAATGGAGTGAAGCCGGGCTCGAAGGCGCGCTGCGATTCCTCAAGCGCTTGTGGACGTTGGTGCACGAGCACGCCGCGGACGGCGTCGGCGGCTCCATCGATGCGGTTGGCCTGACGGATCAGGCGCTCGAGTTGCGCCGCAAAACCCATGAGACGTTGAAGAAAGCCGATGACGATTTCGGACGCCGGTTGCAATTCAACACCGTCGTGTCGGGTGTAATGGAGCTGTGCAATGCGGTCAGCAAGTTCAGCCCTGACAATGACAACGACCGGGCAGTGATCACCGAGGCGCTGCGCACCAGCGTGTTGGTCATATCGCCCATCGCGCCGCATATCGGTGAAGTGTTGTGGCCCATGCTGGGTGAAACGGCGCTACTGGTGGGCTATCCGTGGCCTGAAGTTGACGCTGACGCCCTGTCACTGTCGACAGTGGAGCTGGTGGTGCAGGTCAATGGCAAGGTCCGCGGTAAAGTGGCGGTACCCGCGGATGCCGAGCGAGACGTGGTTTTGACCCATGCGAAAGCGGCGGATAATGTAGCCCGACATCTGGATGGAAAAACCGTGCGCAAAGAGATTGTGGTGCCGAACAAACTCGTCAACATTGTCGTGGGCTGAGAGTGTTTAGCGTGTTGTGCAGAAGCATTTGCGTCGCCGTGATTCTCGCTAACGTGGTTGGCTGTGGATTTCATTTGCGCACCTATAGCTTCGGCAGTTCTGTGGAAAGCTATGCCATTGCCGGTAGAACCCAGTTGAGCATAGGCGCAGATCTGCGTCGTGCGCTTACCCAGGCCGGTTTGAATGAAGTACCCGCGAGCGAAGCTGCACTGGTGGTGGAACTGCTCGATCAGCGACGCGACAGGCGCAGCATATCCGTGGCGGGCCGGACCCGGGCCGCCGAATACGAAACCAGCCTCGGCGTGCACTATCGCATCATGAGCGGTGCCGGCGAAGAACTGGCGGCGCCGACCTGGATTGAGCGTGAACGCGTGTATCGCATCGACAGCGCCAATATCGTAGGCAGTAGCGAAGAGCAGGCCCTGTTGGAACGAGAAATGCTGCAGGACGTGGTAGGCCAGATCGTTCGAGCGATGGATGCGGTGAGCCGCAATCTAGAAAACAGCAATGCAGGTTAAGGCGGATGATCTCAGCGACCAACTGAGCACGCTGGCGCCGGTGTACCTGATCTCGGGCGATGAAACTCTGTTGGTTGAAGAAGCCTGCGACGCGGTGATTGCCGCGGCGCGAAGCCAGGGGTTCACCGAGCGTTCGGTGCACCATGTCGAGAGTGGCTTTTACTGGCACAACCTCAGCAACGATGCGGCCAGCCTGTCGCTGTTTGCGGAGCGCAAGATCTTGGACGTGCGGGTGCCAGCGAAAAAATTTGATCGCGACGCTTCTGATGCGCTACGCGCGTGGGCCGATGGCGTTGCGGACGCGCAGCAGATGGACAATATCCTGCTGCTACGTACCGGACGGCTTGAGCCGCGGCAGCGCAGCAGCGCATGGTTCAAGGCGCTGGATAAGGTAGCGTCCATTACCCTGGTCTGGCCGATGTCGTCGGGTCAGCTGCCGCGTTGGCTGAGCGCCCGGGCGCGCCGCGCCGGTATTGCGTTGGAGCCCGACGCCATCACCTACCTGGTGGAGCGTATCGAAGGCAATCTGCTCGCCGCCGCGCAGGAAGTGGAGAAGCTGGCGCTAATGGAAATGGCGCAACCGATTACGCTTGATTCGTTGGTTGCAACCTTGGAAGACTCGTCACGTTTCAACAGTTTCGATCTCCTCGATGCGATGATGGCTGGTGAACCTGCCAGAGTAGCTAGGATTCTGCCTGCCTTGCGCGAGGAAGGCGTTGCGCTGTTTGCGATTCTCGGCGCCCTCACGAGCCAGGTGAGGCGCATGGGGTCTACCCAGGGATTGCCGCCGGCACGCAAGCGCTTGTTGCAACAATTCGGTCAACGCATAAAGGATCCAACCCCGATACTTGCCGAATGCGCAGTGGTCGACCAGCAAGGCAAAGGGCAACTGGCGGGCGAGGCATGGATATCGCTTGAGAATCTGGTGTTGCGCCTGGCGGGCTTGAAATCGATGCCGCTGCCCAGCCAGGATCAGGCGCGCTTGAAGATGCTGGGCGCGTGAAACCGATTTATCGGCATCTCAAGTTCGCCGCGCTCAGCGTCAGCCTGTGGGCGGGCGCCTGCGTCGACCGCAGCGAACCGGAGCCGGAAGATCAGTCGATACGTCCCGCGCGTATTTTTCTCGTTCGCGACGCCGCAGGAACCGTGGAATACAATTTTGTCGGGCGGGTCGAAGCGGCCCGTTCCGTCGACGTCACATTCGAAGTGTCCGGGCCCCTGGCACGCCTGCCCGTGCGCGAAGGCCAGACCATCAAGCGCGGCCAGCTTGTAGCGGCGCTGCAAACCAAGGACTTCGAGCTGGCCGTGCGTGAAGCTCAGGTTCAGCTACAACTGGCGCGCCAGGACCTGGAGCGCAAGCAACGTGTGCTGGCGCAGAAGGGTATTGCCCGGTCGGTGGTGGATGACGCCAAGTCGAACTATGACTTGCAGAGGGTGCGCCTGGAGCAAGCACGCGAATCGCTTGCGGATGCGCGCCTCGTCGCGCCCTTCGATGCCTACGTTGCGCGCCGATACGTGGACAACTTTGTTACGGTGCGGGCGGGCGAAAAAATTGTTCGTTTAAATGACCCCGATCATCTGCTGATTGTGGCGAACATTCCCGAAGCGTTGTTTGCGACCCGCAGGGATGATCCCGCTGTTATGCATGCGGAATTCGATTTTGCCCCAGGGGCGAAGTTCCCGCTGGAGTTGTTTGAAACCCGCGGTGAAGCTGACGCGGTGGCGCAGACTTATGAAGTATCGCTATCGATGACACGTCCTGAAGAGTGGAATATTCTGCCCGGCATGACGGCGTCGTTGGTCGTGCATGTAGAAGATCCTCGTGCAAACGGTTCGACACTCATCCCCACCAGTGCTTTGGTGAGCGCGGACGACGGTAGCTTGTACGTGTGGATACTGGACCCACAAACCCTCGCCGTGACGCGACGATTCGTAGCAGTGGAGGTGCCCCAGGGAAACGGTGTCCCGGTTACCTCCGGACTGGCGGACGGCGACATGATCGTTGCCACCGGCGCAAGCCAGCTATCCGAGGGCATGAAGGTCCGCATGCTGGGCGAGCCCTCCAGCGAGCTGTAGCGCTATGCGCAATATCGCCAGGTTCGCAATCGACAAACCCATCTACACCTGGTTGTTGGTGTTGGGGTGTCTTGCCGGTGGCTACGTCGGTATTGAAACCGTTGGACGTCTGGAAGACCCGGCGTTTCCCTATTCGAACGCGCTGATTGTCACGACCTACAACGGGGCTTCGGCCGAAGAAGTCGAACAGGAAGTGACAGATGTCATCGAAGCGTCATTGCAGGAAGTGCCATATCTGGAGGAAATGACCTCAAAGTCGGTCTCGGGTCGCTCGGAAGTGATGGCGCGAGTCATGGAGCACATCAAGCCTGAGGATTTGCCGCAGGTGTTCGATGAACTTCGGCGCCGGATTACCGAGGCGGGTGGACGCTTGCCGCCAGGCGCGGGCGTGCCCCTGGTGGAAGACGATTTCGGGGATGTGTACGGCATCATGTATGCGATTTCTGCCCCGGATTACTCCGCTGCGGAAATCCAGGACATGTCGCGCTTTATCGCCAAGACGCTCAAGAGCGTACCCCACGTCGCCAAGATTCAGACCGCCGGCGAGCCGTACGAGGCGCTGTACGTCGAGATCGATCACAATCGGTTGACGCGATTGGGTCTCCCCATTGACGCGCTCTTTTCCAGTATCAGTATAGAAAACCAGATAACCCCGGCAGGCTCGGTGGCATTTGGTGGGCGGCGCTTGCGCGTTGCGCCGCAAATGGCATTTGATAGCGAGCAAGCGCTAGGCGACATGCCCATTGGGGGTGGCGAGACGTCCGAGATATTGCGCCTGTCCGATATTGCGCGCATATCCCGGGAACCCGTGGAAGTGCCATTTCAACTGATTCGCCACGGCGGCAAACGCGTGTTTACCGTCGGTGTGTCGGTTGCGCAGGACCAGAACGTGGTCGAAGTCGGACGAGCCGTAGACGCTCGCATGCAGGCATTGATGGGTGAATTGCCGCTGGGCGTGGAGTACGAGTCAATTTACGCCCAACACGAGGTCGTAGATGAGTCGATCCAGCTGTTTCTACGCAACCTGTTGATCTCAGTTGCCACCGTGGTGTTGGCGCTGTGTGTGTTCATGGGTTGGCGCGCCGGCGCCGTGGTGGGCTCGGTGCTGTTTCTTACGATTCTCGGCACCATCGGATTGATGTCGGTATTCGGCATTGAGTTACAACGCATATCGTTGGGCGCGCTGATGATCGCTATGGGCATGCTCGTGGACAACGGCATTGTGGTGGCCGAAGGCATGGTCATTGGGGTTCGCCGCGGCTTGACGCCATCCCATGCCGCCACGGACTCTGTAGGCCGCACGCAGTTTCCACTGCTCGGCGCGACCATCATTGGCATCGTTGCGTTTGGCCCCATCAGTTTGAGTGATGATAACGCCGGACACTTCCTGATCTCACTGTTTCAAGTCGTTGCGATCTCGTTGCTACTCAGTTGGCTGCTGGCCATCACCGTGGTGCCGCTTTTTGGAAAGTATTTGCTTCGTCCCGGCGTGGCCGAAGACGAAAATACACTGTACAGCGGCATACTTTACGCGCCGTATCGAGTATTGCTCGGCTTCGGTCTACGCCGCGCATGGTTCACCTCTGCAGTGATCCTGGCCATCACGTTTGCGTGTATCTGGTCGTTCCAATACGTGAAGCAAGGCTTCTTTCCAAATACCAACACACCATTGTTCTATGTGGATTACCGCCTGCCAGAGGGTACTGATATCAATACCACGGCAGCGGACATCGAGTCGTTGGAACTGCTGATTGCGGAGCAGGAAGGGGTGGAAGTCGTCACGAGTTTCATCGGCCGCGGAGCCACGCGGTTCACCACCATCATGAATCCCGAACAGCCCAACTCTGCCTATGCGCAGCTGGTGATGCGGGTGGCGGACGTGACCACGATGGGCGGCATCATGGCGCAGGTGGGTGACGTCGTGCAGGCAAGCCGTCCGGACGCAGAGGTGCAGGTAAGTCGTGCAGAATTCACGCCTGGCGGAAGTTCGAAGATTGAAGTGAGATATTCGGGTCCGGACGCCGCGGTTCTGAGGAACCTGGCAAGCCAGGCCCTGGAAGTGTACGTTGCCCACGATCTGCCGGATCGCAAAACCGATTGGCGGCAACCCGTGCTGCAGTTGGTGCCTAACTTCGACGATTCGCGGGCGCGCCTGGCGGGTGTTACGCGGACCGACCTCGCGCAAGGCCTTGCCTACGCAACTTTAGGCGTGCAGGTGGGATTGTTTCGCGATCGGGACAAGCTCATACCCATTGTCGCACGGGCCCCGGCGGCTGAGCGGGGCGATTTGGAAAACCTGATGGAGCGTCTGGTTTGGAGCCCGGCGCAACAGCGGCACATCCCCATGTCCCAGGTGGTCTCATCGTTGGAGCTGGAAGCTGATAACGCAACGATTCATCGCCGCGAGCGATTCCGCACCATCAAGGCCCAGGCCAATCAGCCGCTGGGCCACAATGCCAACCGCACATTCGAGCAGGTTCGGGGCGACCTGGAGGCGATCGAGCTACCGCCGGGTTATTGGCGAGAGTGGGGCGGCGAGTACGAGAATAATGAGGAAGCCAACGAATCACTGACCCAGCGAATTCCCTACGCGATGGGACTGATGTTCTTCATCACCATTCTGATGTTCGGCCAACTGCGGCAACCTCTGGTGATCTGGTTAACCATGCCCATGACTGTGTGTGGCGTGGTGTTGGGACTGCTGGCGACCGACCTGTCTTTTACGTTTCCGTCGTTCCTCGGCTTTCTCAGCCTTTCCGGCATGCTGATGAAAAACTGCATTGTGCTGGTGGATGAGATTGACAAGCGGTTCGATGAGCACGGCATGACGCTACAGATCATGTTGCGCGCCAGCATCAGCAGACTGCGGCCCGTAATGCTCGCTGCGGGAACGACAATTGCCGGCATGTCGCCATTGCTGGCTGATGCGTTCTTCATGGAAATGGCGGTATGCATCATGGCGGGCCTGGCATTTGCGACCCTGATAACGTTGATTGCGGTCCCCGTGTTCTATCGCGTAGCCCTGGGTAAGCGCGTCACAAACTCGTAAGCATCTCTTTATACGCAGTTGACGGGGCTGCTGGTTAGACAGATGATGCGGTAAGCAGAGGGATAAATGGTCAATTAAGTGGCCATTTAAACAGATGTCGCAGCCAGTTCATGACGGATCCGAGCCGCGCAAACGGAGAGATCGAGGTGAGGAGATATCTAGCTCAAAGTAAGACTCGGGTGCTTGTGGCAGTGCTTGCAGGCAGCCTGATTAGCGGCATGGTGCAGGCGGAAACGTCCAAGGCGAGCAACTGGATAGGCCGCGTAGTGGTGACGGTTGATGGCGAATTGCTTGGCCGCATCGAAGATCTGGCGTTGGACGTCGAGGAAAAAAGCGTCAAGTTTGTCGTCGTATCGATTGGCAGTTTTCTGGTGGACAATAATCTAATCGCAGTTCATCCGGACGCGATAGGGTCGTCTGAAGACGGGCGCTACCTGGTCGTTTACAGTGACGAACTGGATGCTGCACAACGGTTCGGGGCAAACAACTGGCCCGCGGCCGCGGATGTCCTGGCCAGCGCCGGGCGTCAGCCAGTAAACGTGGATGCAGATGTCGCCAGCGCCGACGAAGGTGGCTCAAACGCGTCCGACGATCGCGTCGCGACGATCAGTGACGGGCGCCGCACAGCCACCATCAAGGCCGGCGAGCAGAGCTCGCAGATCGAATCGACTGCTGGCGCTCGGTCACCGGCGGTTTCCAGCGAGGTTCAGCCCAAGCGATATCGTGACACGGGGTCGGCGCCGCTCCTAGCCGACAGTGAGTTTCAGCGTCTGGACGAGAATGGCGACGGCTTTCTAAGCCGCAGCGAAATCGGGCCTCGATTGCAGAGCCATGTGCGTTATCAGGACTACGACCTGGACGGCAACGAAGGGATAGATTCCTTCGAATTTCAAATCCTCAAAGAGCGCGGCTGACTCGCCTGGGCATCAGTCCTCCGCAGCGTTAGCGACGTCCACCAACAGCCCGGTGATGGCCCGCGGTAGTTGCGTGGTGATGATCGCATCCCCAACTCCGAGTTCAGCTGAACGTATGAGGATTTCGTAGCCGCGCTCCGCGGTTTCAAGTTCCCCGACGCGCTCTATCTCGTGCCCGCGCAAACGGCCGTCTTCTACGACGTATATTCGATTGTTCTGATAGATGGATTGTGCCGGTACGGCGACCAGATGGGCCTGGGCAGGCAACTCGACCGATAGGTTCACCACGCGGCCCAGCGCTGGAATCTGCGCGGCGTCCGGCGCGAAGGCGAAGAACGCATCTACGCCCGTCTGCCCGCTGCGCACGTGGCTGGTCACCCGACGTAGTCTCAGCTTCAAGCCGGCCTGGGTGCTGGCGGCTACGATGGCTGGTTCTGCCAGATTGTGGAATTGCTGCGCGTAGGCCTCGGGAATCTGCACACGCACCTCGAAGCCGCTCGCATCTGCCAACTCGACCAGCGGTACGGCCAGATTGCTGTGGTCACCAGGCGCCACGTGCACCGCGAGCACGGGCCCGGAAAAAGGCGCGCGTATGACGGTCTTGTCGGCGTCGAGTTGCGCCTGGTCAAGCTGCGCCTGGGCACGCATTACGTTCGCTTCGTATGCGGCGATCTGGTTCGGTAGATTGGTGAGCACCTGTAAGTGATTGCGATACTCAATACTCGCTTCGTTGGCCTGGGCGGTGACTTCGTCTAGCAGGGATTTGGATATCAGGCGTTTTGCCATGAGCCCCTGATGGCGTTCCAGCTTGGCCTGAACCACGCTGTACCTGGAGGTGAAGTGTTCAGCGCTTTGTTGTTCCAGATCCAGTTGTACCCGCAATCCAGCCAGGTTCGCTTGTTGCTCGCGCAACTCTGCCTGACGCTCAACCACCCGCAGGTTGGCTTCGCGGTCATCCAGTTGCACCAGCTCGTCGCCGCGTTCGACCCAATCTCCTTCGCGCACCAACACCGTCAGTATCGGCGCGATCAGGTCCGAGCGTAGGCGCGCTATGCGACTTGATTCCAGGCGGCCGAAAGCGGAGAAATTGGGCTTTAGCGTCTGCGGTAGCGCCTGGGTCACTGACACCGGCCACGCCTTTTCCACGGGTGCGGTAGGGCTGGCGTCGGGACCGGTGGCAAATATCGATGCGCTGGTCAGCAGCGCCGCTCCGATGATGGCGCCGGAAATGGCGAGCTGTCGGCGCTTAGGCGTGGCTAGCATTTTGTCTTGCAGAGGTATCTTCATGATTTTTTTCCAGGAAGAGGGCAGCTTGATTGGCGAAGCGCTGCTTGAGCTGTTCAAGCAGCAGAATGAGCGCGGGTACCACGATGAGTACCAACAGTGTCGCGAGGCTCAGCCCGAAACAGATCGTCACCGCGATGGGTGCGAAGAACATCGCCATGGAAGACGTTTCGAACATCAGCGGCAGCAACCCCGCCACCGTGGTCAGCGATGTGAGGATGACGGCACGAAATCGAGCCTGCACGGCTTGCAGCAGGGCTTGCTGCACCGGCATGCCCTCGTCGACATGGCGCCGCAGAAAACTGATCAGCACGATGGAATCGTTCACCACGATGCCGGTGAGAGAAAAGAAGGCCAGCAGCGACATAGAGCCAATGTCCCAGCCTGTGATCCAGTGCCCGAGAATCGCGCCAGTGAAACCGAAGGGGATGGCGATCATGATCGCCAACGGCCACAGGTAGGACGAAAACACCCAGGTCAGAATCAGATAGATCAGCCCCAATGTCAGGACAGCGCCGAGCGCCATGGTGGCCATGATGATCTGATCCTGTTCCGTCTGGCCGCCCAGCCCGAAGGTGAGTGCGTAGCGGTCTAGAATTGGCGCCAGCTGATTGTTCTCGATGTCGCTTACGATCGACATAGCGTTGTTGACGTCCTCGTCGACATCGGCGGAGACAGTGACGGCAAGCTGCGTATCCGAGTGACGTATCACGTCAATACCGCGACGGTTATACAGTACCGCGATGTTTCCCAGGGGTAAAAACGAGCCCTCGGGCGTACGGATGGGAAATTGTTGCAGGGAACCCAGCGAGTCGCGCTCCGCGTCTGGCAACATCACGCGGACTTCGAGTTCGTTGTCCTGCTCGTTGAAGATCTGCACGCGGGTGCCGGCGTAGGCTGCGCGTAGTTGCCCGCCAATGCTGTCCGCGGTCAGCCCCACCGCGCGTCCGCGCGGGGTCATCTCGAAGATGATCTGTTCCTTGCCGTAGGGGAGGTTGTCGGTGACGTTGGAGACACCGGGATAGCTCGCAAGCAATGCGGACAACTCCTCGGCGCCCTGTTTGAGAGCGTCCAGCGTGGTGCCGCGGAGAATCAGCGTTACATCAGGCCGGCCGCCGTTGGTGCCACCGCCCACGCCGATCGTTAGCTGTTCCACGTACGCAGGTCGCTGGATTTGGGTACGCCAGTGGTTCGCGAAATCCTTCACGGGGTAGGTGCGATCTTCCTCGTACGCGTATTGCACGGCCAGCGAAGCGTACTGTTCGCCCTGCATGCGGTCGCTATTGAATTCTGCAAGGTTGTAGCGCGCCGTCCAGCCCATCACATTCTGCTCGCCTAATTGCGCTCGAGATTGGCTGAGCGAATCTTCCAGATGGGCGATGAAGTCCAGCTTCTGCTGGGCTGTGGCTGAGCCTGCGTATTCCACGTTGGCTTCAACGGATTCGAAATCCATGCCGGTGGCCAGGTTGAAGCCGATGTGTTGTGAAGCGACCAGCGAGAATGCGACAAGCATACCCGCGACGGCAGCGACCAGGGTGGTGCCTGGGTGCGCCAACGCCTTGGACACAACAGGCAGGAAGCGGGTATCGCGGAAACGTTCAAATGCGCCTTCGAAACGCGTGCGCCATGCTGGTTTGGAGTTGGGATCGAAGCGTTGCAAGGAATTCCGCAAATGCCCCGGCAAAACCCAGAAGCACTCGACCAGCGATGCCACGATGACGCACAAAAGCACCGTAGGCAGCGCCAGGATCATATCCCCCATCATGCCGCCGATGATCAACAAAGGTATGAATGCTGCCATAGTGGTAAGTGACGAAGTCATCACGGGAATCCACATGCGCTGTGCGCCCGCCGTCGCTGCCTGGGTCGGCGTGGCCCCATTTTCATAGTGGGTGACGATGTCTTCGCCCACCACGATGGCGTCGTCGACCACGATGCCTAACGCCATGATGAAACCAATGAGCGCGATGATGGAGATTCCGTATCCAAACAGGACATAGAACAGGGCGAGGCCCAGCAGAAAACTGGTGGGGATGCCCACGGTAACCCAGAAGCCGGCGCGGGCATTGAGGAATAGAAACAGCACACCAATGACCAGCAGCATGCCGCCCAGTCCATTTTTCATGATCATCTGTAGCTGCGCGCCGAGCATTTTCCAGATGTTCATGATCTCCTTGATCTCGACGCCGGCCGGCAATGTCGGCGTGACCTCCGCAAGCCAGTTCTGCACCACGACGTCTGCCTGGTGAGCATCGGTTGCTGTGTCGCGCCACAGCATCATCTCGATGGCGGGTCTGCCTTGCGATGTCACCTGCGGTTGGCCACGTTGCGGCCTGCGTACGACTTCAGCGAAGTCTTTCAACGCGATCAACTCGCCACCGGATTCGACCTGCACTTGTTCGAAGGCGAGTGGATCCCGGCGTTGCTCCAGGCTGCGTAGCTGACGTGCGCCCTGCGCGCGTCCGACCGCTCCCGCCGGCACATTGCGGCTGACCCGGCCCACCTCACGAGCGACATCGTCGAGGGTCAGATCGAGCTGTTGTAACTGCGTGCCACTCACTAAGACCGCGATTTCCTCCGTCGGCAAACCGTCGTAGCGGACCCCAGCGATGCCGCGGCGCATCAATTCCTTTTCGAATGATCGAACCAGTGGGATCAACTCGGCCAGGCTGCCTGCACCGCTGACAACGAGCACTGAAATGGGTTCGGTATCCAGGTAGCGGCGGATGATCGGCGGCTCGATTCCCGGGGGCAGGTTGCGTATGTTGGCGACTCGCTGTTTTACGGTGTCCAACGCAACGGTCATGTCCGAGCCGTGACTAAACGTAGCTTGTATATAGGTGAAACCGTTGATCGTGCGCGACGTCAGTTCATGCAGATCGTTGACCGTACGCAACTGCTGTTCAATGGGTGTTGTCACCAGTGCTTCGATGTCTTCGGCGGCAGCGCCGACCCACTGTATCTCAACGGCGACATTCGGCAGCTCCGCCGGCGGATCGAGCATAGTCGGCATACTGCGGACCGCCCAGATCCCCGCCAGGATCATCATGACCATGGCCAGGTTTGCTGCAACGCGGTGTTCAGCGAATTTTTTTATCAACGCACGCCTCCGCCGGTATTCCGGCAAGCCCCAACTAATCGGCACGATCTAGATCAATTCACGATTCGTGCCAACCTGGAAGTCGCGGGAAAGCCGCAGAAAGTTTGGTGATTCCAGGATTAGTGAGGCAGCTTTGGCGAGTGAAGTGGTGGAAACCGCTAGATGTTGGTCAAGCGCGTGAATCTCGGAGGTGTATCTCGGGAGGGGTGGCGCATACTAGATGCGTCTGCCGCGTTTAGACTGAGGCCTGCGGGCGGGGACCCCGAAGGGGCGGCGAGAGTGTTTGAATCCCAATTTTTTGCGTAGCAAAAAATGGTTGAGTTGCGAGCCGCCGAACGCGGGCCTCGGTCTGCGGCCCGGCATCTAGTATGCGCCACCCCTCCCGGGGTACGCCGCCAAAGACCGTCAGTTGATCTTGGTTTCTGCGGTTCGCCCCAGAGTTTCAGCAGACAACGATCCATTGTTGACTACGAGCGTCGTTACCGAACAGTTATCCGGCGCGAAAATGCGCATTCGGTCGTCGTCTTGAGCTGCGCCAACGGCTGCGTTGATCGCGACATAGTGGCTGAACATCACGCAATCGTGTTTGATCTCGAGGAGGCAGGCGACAAGGGCATCGCGCCATGCTTGAAACTGCGGTGCGAGCTCGCTCCAGGTGCCTTGCATCGCTTGCTGAAGCCATTGCGCTCGCTCGCTGAGGTCTGTAGACGGCGATGGGATCTCGGCGACTCTGGTTTCCAGGCGTATTTCTTCGCCCCAGATTTTCGCCAACGGTTCGGCGGTTTCCCACGCACGCGCCAATGGGCTTGAGAATACGGGCAGGGGGCCGATGGGCGACAGAAGCTCGGCCACGGCTGCCGCTTGCTGGCGGCCGAGTTCGTTCAGCCCCGGATCTTTGTGCGCGCCGAAACCCGCCGCGGCTTGGCCGTGCCGGACGAGGTGAATCTTGATCATGGCTCCTTAGTAGGCAGACTTAGGTGCTGCTTTTTACGTTGTGTGACGTACAATAGCCGGCTTGCCTGAATTATTGAAAGAGAAAATCTGTGAATGAGCATGAGGCCGATGGGCTCGATAGCAACTTGGTACCCGATACCACGATAGACGTTCGTGAGAAGTTCGGGTTGGACCTGGACCTGCAGGTGCCTGCATTTAGTCAGCGCAATGAGTATGTGCCGCTGATCGACGAAGACTATCAATTCGACCACGACACCACCCTGGCGATACTGGCCGGGTTTGCCCACAACCGCCGTGTGATGATCCAGGGATATCACGGCACGGGTAAGTCGACCCACATCGAACAGGTGGCAGCACACTTGAATTGGCCTTGTGTGCGCGTGAATCTGGACAGCCACATCAGTCGTATCGACCTGATTGGCAAAGACGCCATCGTTTTGAAAGACGGTAAGCAGGTCACGGAGTTTCGTGAAGGGCTGCTGCCCTGGGCATTGCAGCATCCGGTGGCGTTGGTGTTCGACGAGTACGATGCCGGCCGACCCGACGTGATGTTCGTCATCCAACGGGTATTGGAAGTAGAGGGCAAGTTGACCTTGCTCGATCAGAACAAAGTGATCACCCCGCATTCACACTTTCGCCTGTTTGCCACCACCAACACCGTTGGTCTGGGCGATACCACCGGCTTGTACCATGGCACGCAGCAGATCAACCAGGGCCAGATGGACCGTTGGAGCATCGTGTCTACGCTCAATTATCTGGAGCACGAGGCGGAGTGCGACATCGTGCTGGGTAAGGCCAAGAGCTACATGGAAACCGACGCAGGTCGGCGTAGTATTTCCAATATGGTGGCGGTGGCCGACCTCACACGTAAAGGTTTTATCAATGGTGATGTATCCATTGTCATGTCGCCACGTACCGTCCTGACCTGGGCGCAGAACGCTGAGATTTTCGGCGACACGGGTTTCGCGTTCCGGGTGACGTTTTTAAACAAATGTGATGAGTTGGAGCGTCCCATCGTGGCCGAGTATTACCAGCGCTGCATGGGTGAAGACCTGGGTGACGCTACGCAAGGCATATCGCTTAAGAGCGCATAATCGCTCTCGACGCAATCTAAGCTATGAACGAAGCGGACAGCCCCCTCGAGCCGTTTAAGCGCGCCATGACCGCGACGATGCGGGCGCTCGCCGAAGACGATGAAATGGAAGTGAGCTTTGGTCCTGGCGCTCCGTCCGCCCGGGGCAATCGCGTGCGCGTTCCTCTGCCTGCGGTCGGCAGCACCGAAGAAGAGGTCAACACCGTGCGCGGCGTTGGCGATCAGTTCGCATTGAACTTGCGCCACCACGATGACGCGTTGCACGCCCGCTACGCGCCCAATGGTGGGCCGGCCCAGGAAATGTTTCAGTGGATTGAGGACGCACGGGTCGCCGCCATCGGCAGCCTGCGCATGGAGGGTGTGGCTAGCAACCTCGACGCGCGTCTGGAAAGCCAGTGTCAGCAGGCCGCTTTCGACACCATTACCGCCGAGACTGAAGCGCCGCTTTCAGTGGCCGTTGGTTTGCTTGTCAGGCAGGAATTGACCGGACGCGAACTGCCCCCGAGTGCCGAGAACGTGGTGCGCTTCTGGCGGGAACACGTCGAAGCTCACGCCGGCGAGCATATCAGGCAGCTGAAAACATCCGTTGGTGACCAGGCCGAGTTCGCTACCATGTGCCGCACCATCATTGCCGACCTCGGTCTTGCCGCGGATCTCGATCAACCGCCTGAAGGCGATACCAATCAAGACGACATCGAGACCATGGACGAGTCCGAGAACGCGGATTCTGATTTCTCCCCGGAAGACGTGGTGCTGGATGACGAATCCATGGCCGACGAAAATGCCGACGGCGATGCCACCATGGTGGAAATGGACGCCGACATGGACATGGACGAGTCGGGCGCGGAAATGGACCCTGACGAAGCGCCTGCGCCCATGCCGGACGAAGCCGGGCGCATATCCAAGGACATCAACTACAACGCCTATACGGAAGCGTTCGACGAGACCGTGCGCGCGGAAGAATTGTGCGACACCGAGGAAATGGGGCGCCTGCGGCAGTTGCTGGATCAGCAGCTCGTGTCGTTGCAGCACACCACTTCAAAATTGGCCAATCGTCTACAGCGACGACTGATGGCCAAGCAGAACCGTACCTGGGAGTTTGATCTCGAAGAAGGCGTGCTCGACGCTGCTCGGCTGACCCAGGTAGTGATAGACCCGGTCAATCCCTTGGCTTTCAAACAAGAAAAGGAAATGAAGTTCCGCGACACTGTGGTGACTTTGCTCATCGACAGTTCCGGTTCCATGCGCGGGCGTTCCATCACCATCGCCGCCATGTGTGCCGACATCCTGGGACGTACATTGGAGCGGTGCTCCGTACGGGTAGAGGTGCTCGGCTTCACCACGCGAGCCTGGCGCGGCGGTCAATCCCGCGAGCAATGGATCAATGAAGGCAAACCGGCCAACCCTGGACGCCTCAACGATCTGCGCCACATTATCTACAAGGCCGCCGATGACACCTGGGGTCGCAGCCGGCGCAATCTCGGTCTGATGATGCGCGAAGAGCTGTTGAAGGAAAACATCGATGGCGAAGCGATCATCTGGGCGCACAATCGCATCGTGACGCGCACCGAAGAGCGCAAGATTCTAATGGTGATCTCTGACGGTCTGCCAGTGGATAATTCGACGTTGCTGGTGAACCCCAGCAACTATTTGGAACAGCACCTCAAATACGCCATCGAGATGATCGAGACGTACTCGCCGGTTGAGTTGGTAGCCGTTGGTATCGGACACGATGTCACGCACCACTACAAGCGCGCAGTTACGATCACGGACGCAGAACAGCTCGGCGGCGCCATGACCGATCAATTGGCTGATCTGTTCGAGATCAAGAACTAGCAATTAATTCCCGCGGTGAATCTCTGCTCGCGCCAATTGGGCGGAGTGTTTCCTTCGCGCACGGGCACAGGCCTCCGTGCGCGTTCGGCGGCTGCGCAACTCGACCATTTTTTTGCGCCGCAAAAAATCGGGACTCAGACACGCTCGCCGCCCCTGCGGGGTGCCCGAACGCGCACTACGGCCTAAACGCACCCTGACCCAACAGACGCTGGATGAGGTTTACTGCGTATTTCTAATGAGACCTGCTCGCGGTTGCGCGCCGTGACCATCGCCGACGCAGAGCGGCTCGGCGGCGCCATGACCGATCAATTGGCGGATCTGTTCAAGATCAAGAACTAGCTGCCCGCATCAGGGTGAGACGCTTGGACAATGCGAGCTCTGGGGCGGTGAGTTTGTTTTCGCACAGTCAGACCGCGCATAGCCGCAGTAATCTCGTCGGGCACCCCGCAGGGGCACGGAGAGTGTTTGAATCCCAATTTTTTGCGTAGCAAAAAATGGTTGAGTTTCGACGTGCCGACGAGATAACTGGGGCTGCGGTCCGTGCGAAAACAAACTCACCGCCCCAGTGCGGGTATTAAGCGACTACCGCGTAATAGCCTGCATGCGCTTAACCTCTGGAGGTCCGCCCATTTTGCCTTTGAAGCCAGCGCCGGCGGCTGCGAAGTGCTCGGATTTGCCGTGCGCGTCGAGTGCTTCTTTGCTGTCGTAGAGTTCGAGTACCCAGTAGGCATCGTCGTCATCTTTACACAGCTGATACATGATGCAGCCTGGCTCGTTCGCTTTGACTGCGTCCATCAGATCCAGGAAAACACCTTCGAATTCTTCTGCTGCCTCCGGTTTTACGTTCAGCTTTGCTGTCACACCGATCATAATTCCTCCCAAAGTATTGTTATTGACGCAGGCAGCATAAGGACTCCCATGCACCGACGCAATCTGCTCGACAGACTGGATAAATATGCGGCCAGGCATGCCGACGAGGCGGCGACGGTCGAGCGATTCATTGAATTCGTGCAAGGCGAACCGCGTTGTTTCGAGCGGGATTGCTGGGCGGGGCACATTACGGGTTCGGCGTGGCTGGTGGATCCAGGCGGTGAGGCGTTGTTACTCACACACCATAAGAAGTTGGACATATGGGTGCAGCTTGGTGGTCACAGCGACGGTGACCCGAATACCCAGGCGGTTGCGCTGCGCGAAGCGGCGGAAGAGTCGGGTTGCGAGGTGGAATTGATCAGCCCGGAGATCTTCGACCTGGATGTGCACGAGATCCCGGCACGCAAGACCGATCCGGCGCATTTTCATTTTGACGTTCGTTTCGCGTTGCGTGCCAGCAGCCGGGAGTTTTCGGTGAGTGACGAGTCACTGGCGCTGGCGTGGGTTGAAATCGACCGGTTACAGGCGTTTACCGATGAGGGTTCCATCATGCGCATGCGGCGCAAGTGGGTCGGCTAGTGGCCGCAAGTCTGCTCGACGGCGCTCATGCGGAAAAGCATGAGCGGCTATACGTACATTTGCGTACGAATATCCGACGGTAAACAGTTTGACACCCGCATGCTGAGGGGCCAGCATGGCGCCAAGGTTGGTTTCTCTTAGTTGGTACCAGACCTGATAGTTCAAAAGAGGCCCAGCCTACATTCAAATAGGAATGCATTGGAGGGGTTCATATGTTCCTAAACAAACGCTTAGCCAGCGTTATTTCGGCTATTTCCCTGTTATTTTCCTTTTGCTTCGCTGGCAATGTTGTCGCCGCGGAAGGCGGGGGTATCGAGGAAGTTATTGTGACCGCGCAACGTACCGCGGAGAGTATCCAGGACGTGCCTATTGCAGTGACCGCACTTACTGGAGAAATGCTCGAAGACAAAGGCATCATTACGCCGTCCGATCTGCAGATGTCAGCGCCGAACGTCAGCTTCACGTCTAAGAATTTTGGCGGCTCCAGCATGAGTATACGTGGCATTGGCGATCTTGTTGTTTCCGGCACCGGAGAGTCTGGAGTTTCTACTCATCTGGACGAGATTGCGGTAACCAGTAATCTCAATGTGATTGAATACTTCGACGTTCAGCGCCTCGAGATATTGAGGGGACCTCAGGGCACCTTGTATGGACGCAATGCAACAGGAGGTGCGATCAATGTGGTCACTAATAAGCCTACGTTCGACGAAGTGGAAGGATTTCTCGATATAGAAGGCGGCGATTACGACAATCAACGAATCAAGGGTGCCCTAAATATTCCGATCACTGACAACTTTGCGGTGCGCATTGCGGCGTTCGACCTGGAACGTGACGGATATATCGAAAACACAGCCGATGGTCAGGTGGGCGTGGACGACTTCAGGATTCTCGACCCAAGTGGTACACCCATCGACGGCAAAGGCCCTCTGAAAGGAGGCTCGACCCTCGCGAATATCGATGATGACATCGACGGCCGGGACATTACCGCGTACCGAGTTACTGCCGCCTGGGACATCACCGAAAAAGCCAGTGTCTGGGTGCAGTACAACAACTTTGACGAAGATGATGATCGCGCCAGAATTACTTCACAGATCTGCAAAAGATCAAGCCTTCCGGTCATCGGCTGCGACCCCGACCAGTTCGGCTTCGACCAACCGAATATGGGCTCCAACACTGGCGGGATCATTTTTGGCCAATTCGGCGTGCTGCCTCCGGGAGCATCCGGCGTGCCGGGTGTCGACGGTTTTTCTTACACCTATCCTGTAACCGAGACAGGTTTCAGAAAAATGCACACTGACTTTGAACCCTCGTACGAGTACGAGGAAGACTTGTGGACGTTTGGCTTCGAATATGAATTTGAGAGTTTCACGATCGGTTTGCAGGGCGCTCATCAGGAAGCCGAGTATATTTCCCGCCAGGACTATTACATGGATGTTGGCCCGGATTTGCTCGATGCCGGATTGTATGGCGTAACCTCTGGCAATGTACCGGGCGGATGGCCTGAATCGGATGCGGCTGGTGGGCCAGGTGCCGACTTTGAATCCGGGCCCTGCAATTACTACGACGGAACCACTGGCATTTTTGGTGGATGCATCCTCGATATCGACGACACCCGCCTGGTTGTTCACGATCAATCGGACGGTGACAGTGAATCCTGGAACGTTGAGGCTAAGATTCAGTCAACCTTCGACGGGCCTTTCAACTTCATCGTCGGCGGCAGCATTTACGAAGGCGAGGCATATGGCGACTATTATGTGGCGGCAAACAGCCTCGACATCGTAGGCGTTCTAGCGGGAGTTTACCCAAGCGTATTCAACGTACCAGGAAATCCGGACGAGCCTGCGGAGACTGAGGGCTATGCAGTATTTGGAGAGATGTACTTCGACATTACCGATCGCCTTAAGTTGACGTTCGGTTTGCGCTACAACGAGGACGAGAAGTTTCCAAATGACACAGGCGCTTTTTTCACAGCGTTTCAACAAGCGAAAACTATTTTCCCAACGCTGGGAGATACCGACGTTCTGGTAGGACTAGGCCTGCTGGATCCAGCCTTCGCGACGAATGTCGACGGCTTGCCTAACGGGATCGCCCGGGAAAATGGCTCGACGAATCTGTTGCTCGGTCCGCTAATCGGTAATGCGCTCAGTCAGAACGACATCAACATATTCGAGTTCAACGGCGTGTCGCAAAGCGAGTTAGACGCAGTTCAGGGAACCGCAGCTTATAGCGCCGAACGTGTAGCCCTGGCCGCTCGCGTTCCCGTGATCCCCGCTACCAATGAAGCGCGCTTCCTCACGGGTAGCCCACAGGATGATACCTGGGATGCGGTTACCGGCCGAATTGGACTCGATTGGCAGGTTAACGACGAAATGATGGTCTACGGTTTCTACAGCCGGGGTTATAAGCCGGGCGGGTTCAACACGCCGATTGCACCGGAATTCCAATCATCTTCTTCGTTCACCTATGAAGAAGAAGAGATTGATTCGATTGAGCTCGGCGCTAAGACAACCTGGCTCGATGGCCGCTTGGTCGTTAATGGCGCCATATTTGTCTATGACTACACCGGTCTTCAGGTCACGCGCATCAAGAACAACGCATCACTCAACGAGAATATCGACACGGATATCATGGGGGCGGAGCTTGAATTCTTCTGGCAACCCGAGGCTTTGCCGAACCTCCAGATTGATGGATCCTATTCATATCTGGACACAGAAGTCGATTCTGGCACTCTATCCTTTGATACGTTGAATCCTACTGCCGGAGATCCCGACTTCGTTGTTCTGAAGGACATAGACTCCGGCGCTCGAGCGGCCACAAACTATGTAGCTGACCGCACTCAGATTTCAGATCAGCTCATTAGCGATGCATTGGTCGGTCAGGCTTGCGTTATCGGGGTTCCATGCGCGACCGGATCAACGAGTCCGGTCATTGGTGGTCTTACTTACGGCGCGCAGAGTGATCTGAATGGCACGGCGGTGCCTGGCACCACCTACCCCGATGGTCTTCCCGCACTGTTTTCGAGATCCTACCTCGGAGAAGTTGGCGGCGTTACTGTCGCCGAAGGTCTGCAGTCGGATATTGGCGGTAACAGCCTACCCAATGCACCGGAAAATACCATTCGCCTTGGGGTGGAATACACCTGGAACATACAGGCAATTGCTGGTGATTTGACCCTTCGATGGGACTATTACTGGCAGGATGAGTCCTATGCTCGCGAATTCAACAGCATAGGCGATGAGATCGACAGTTGGGACCAGCACAACGCGTCGATCATCTACAGGAGTTCTAACGGTAGGTGGATGGCCAGAGCATTCGTCCGGAATATTGAGGATGAGGACAATGTGACCGGCCACTACGTTACGTCCGATACCTCAGGATTGTTCCGGAACTATTTCCTGACCGAGCCGAGGATCTATGGAGCGTCACTACGGTTTACTTTTGGCGGTTGACGACAAGCCGTCTCCACAAAAGAAGGGCGCCGTAAGGCGCCTTTTCTTTTCCTGTGATGTGCGGACATAGGCGCAAGAGCGGGTCAAATTTGCGATTGTAGTCTTTAGTAGCTTCACGTAGGGTGCAGCCAATGTTCTGCCCAATTTCGGTTACTGTTTAGGTCCTGAGTTTCATTGGTCGGTTCGAAGGTCGGGTTCGGTAAGTATCGAGCCCGCAATTTATGATCAATTGGAGATCTAATAGGTGAAAAAACTGTATGTGGGCAATCTTGCCTGGGGCGTGACAGACGATGATCTGTCTACCCTCTTTTCTGACTTCGGCAGCGTCGCTTCCGCAGTCGTCATCACTGATCGTGAAACCGGTCGCTCGCGCGGCTTTGGTTTTGTCGAGTTGGAAGATGGCGCTGACCAGGCGATCGAGGCCTTAAATGGCCAAGACGTGCAAGGCCGACCTCTGCGTGTCAACGAAGCGCAAAGCAAAGAGCGCGGTGGTCGTGGCGGCGGCGGTGGCGGTGGAAACCGCGGCGGTGGCCGACCTTTCTAGACGCCTCTAAGCGTTAGAAGTAAAAGCCCGCGGATGCGCAAGCGTCCGCGGGCTTTCTCGTTTAGGTAAGTAAATTGTTCGATATGTAATTGATAGACAATGACATTTTGGGGCTTGCGCATACGCGCGAGCCTGCTAAAGTACGCGCCGCTCGGTGAAGGTTAACGTCCGAAATAAGCATATAGCCAAACTGAGCAGTGGTTAAATTGGAGAAAACAAGGGGATCATATGAGATTTGGTAGTCTAGCTATCATTCTGAGTGTGCTTGTGTCTTTTTCACCGACATTTGTCAGTGCCGAAGAAAGAGCCATCGAAGAGATCGTCGTCACCGCGACCAAGCGGGAAGAATCAATTCAAGACGTACCGATCGCCGTATCTGCATTTACCGGCGAAGACCTGGCAGCCAGAGGTGTCCAGGACATCTACGGCCTGCAAGAGGTTTCACCGTCAATTGCCGTCTATTCATCTAACAGTACTTCAAACGGCGGCACGCTGCGTATTCGCGGTGTAGGCACCACGGGTAACAACCCGGGCCTGGAAGCTGCGGTAGGTACCTTCATCGACGGTGTATACCGTTCGCGAGCGGGTCTGGCGTTTTCCGACATGGTCGACCTGGAGCGTGTAGAAATACTGCGCGGCCCTCAGGGCACCCTGTTCGGTAAGAACACGGTTGCTGGTGCGTTGAATATCGTCACCAAAAAGCCGGAATTCGAGAACAGCTTCAGCGTTAGCGCCGGTGCTGGGAATTTAAGTTCGGAAGAAGCAGCCGGTACCGCGAATGTGGTTCTTGTGGACGACGTCCTTGCGGCTCGAGTTTCGTATAGCTATCGCGAGCGAGACGGCTACTACGAGGACTACGATAGCAGTGATGCGTGGGACAATCGTGACCGTCACAGCTTTCGTGGACAGTTGTTGTGGACGCCTAGTGATGACCTCGAAATACGCTTCATTGGCGACTACACCGCGAAGAACGAGACTTGCTGTCCGGCCGTGTTCTGGATTCCCGGACCGACCAGCGCGGTTGTAGAAGATTTGGGTGGCAATATCACGCCGTTTGAAGTTGATGGTTCTCAAAATGCGGGCACCAACTGGAAACCGTATGAGGACGTTGAAGACAATGGCTATTCGATCGATGTGAAATGGGATGTGAGCGACAGCATGACGTTCAGATCGATAACTTCGTTCCGGGAATATGAGGTTGACCGTGGACAAGACATAGATTTCACCAATGCAGACATCCTACACCCGCAGGATTCACACGAAGAGTTTGAGAACTTCTCCCAAGAAATTCAGTTGTATGGTGGCAATGAGAACTTTACTTGGTTGGCGGGCGCCTATTTCTATACGGAAGACCTGGAATCTGACGAATACATTGTGGGTGGCTTCGACTTTGGCAACTACCTCGAAGCCCTCGGAGCAGGAGTCGCTTCGGCATACATGGGTGACCCAGCTGGACGCGGCGTTCCCGCCCAGGGATATGATGCGGCCTATTTTTCCGAATCTGAAGGATGGTCTGTGTTCACTCACAACACGTGGCATGTAACCTCAGTCTTCGACATAACGTTAGGTATACGTTATTCGTGGGAAGAGAAAGAGGCCGGCGCTATCATTAATGGTGCTCCCTTCGGTAACGTGATTGATGACCCGTTCTGTAGCGATCCGGATGCTGTAGCGTTTGCCGGATTGTGTGACAATTCAAGTTGGACCAACACAGAAGACGAGAACGAAACCACCGGCACACTGAAGTTTGCCTGGCAGGTTGTGGAAAACATCAACCTGTACGCCAGCTACGGCCGTGGATACAAGGCGGGTGGTTTCAACCTGGACCAGGAAGCGGTGGGCAACAGAGACGCCCTCGGAAATTTTGTTGACTCCAGCCGGTTTAATCCGGAAACCTCCGATTCCTATGAGTTGGGCTTGAAGGGTGAGTTCATGGATCGTCGCCTCACGGTCAACGGTGCATTGTTCTATACCGATTTCGACGATATGCAGTTGAATACGTTTGACGGTCTCGGCTTTACCGTAGGGAATGTGAAAGAAGTCACCACCCAAGGCGTCGAAGTTGAATCCTTCCTGACGCTGAGCGACGGTATCTTCATCACTGCGGGTCTCACGTATGCGGATGCTCGCTACGGGGATATCGGCGACCCCGTTCTCGATGACAACCGTTTGACGCAGTCGCCGTTGTGGCAGAGCAGCATGTCTGTGTTTATCGACAAGGAACTGCCGGGTACCGAGATGCGTTGGACGTTCAACGCGAACTGGTCCCACGTCGGTGAGGCGAATACCGGTTCCGACTTGGATCCGGAAAAGGTTCGTGGCGCATTTAACATCTACAATGCTAATTTTGGCATTCGTACCGCGGACGATAGATATGAAGCGATCTTGTGGGGCCGCAACCTTGGCGACAAGCGTGTCAACCAGCTCGTGTTCGACTCTGTCTTCCAGGGTGGAAGCTGGCACACCTTCCTGAATCCGCCGCGGACTTGGGGTGTTACGCTGAAGGCAAATTTCTAACGATCAGTTAGCAGTTATAGCCTGATAGAGGGGTGCCATGTGCACCCCTTTTGTGTGGGGTTAACTGAAAAGGTGGCAGGCGACCTGGCGCGCGTTCGTGTCGTTGGTCGCGTCTGTCAGTTCGATAAGCTCGGGTGTCTCAACCCGACACTGGTCCATCACCTCAGGACAGCGGTTGGCGAACCGGCATCCCGGTGGCACGTTTACCGGCGAAGGTATCTCGCCTGATATGGTGGTCGAAGGCCGCTCACGTTCATGTTGCGGGTCCGGCTCCGGATTCGAGCCCACCAGAATTTTTGTGTAAGGGTGTTTGGGTTGGAAGAACACTTGATCCGCGGTGCCTATTTCCACCACGCTGCCTAAGTACATCACGGCCATGCGGTCGCTGACATAGCGCACCATTGACAGGTCGTGGGCGATGAACAACAGGGTCAGTCCCATGCTCTGCTTCAATTCGTCCAGCAGATTCACCACCTGAGCTTGTACCGATACATCCAGGGCCGATATGGGTTCGTCGCACACCACGAATTCCGGCTCCAGTATCAATGCCCGAGCGATGCCGATGCGCTGGCGTTGTCCGCCGGAAAATTCGTGTGGGTAGCGCGACATGTGATCGGCTTCCAGACCCACGCGCACCAGCCAGTCAGCGACACGCTCGCGTACCTGTGCGGTATCCAGCGTACTGTGCAGGCGTAAGCCTTCACCGATGATCTCGCCCACGGTCATGCGTGGGTTCAGAGAAGAGTACGGGTCCTGGAAAATCATCTGCATGTTCTTGGCATGCTTCTGGAAATCCTGGGGGGTGTATTTTTGCGGTAAGGCTTCGCCCTTGAACGTCACGCGCCCGCCAGTTTTGTTGTACAGGCCGACCACGGCCTTGCCCAGGGTAGATTTTCCCGAGCCGCTTTCACCGACCAGACCAAGGATTTCCCGCTCGCCGATGTTCAGGCTGATGTCGTCCACCGCGTGTACGCGTTGATTGGGGCCGATGTCGAAATACTTGACCAGGTGTTCGATGGTAACGAGGTCCGTCATGCGCCGGCTCCGGGCATCGTTATGCCCTCAACGACCTGGGTGTTGGATTCGTGATGCAGCCAGCAGCGCGCCTGGTGGCCGTCGCCTAGAGCGTGCGCCATTGGAGGCTGGTCCAGGCAGACCTGCATGGCGTAGGGGCAACGTGCGCAGTAGCCACAGCCGGACGGGGGGTGGAAAAGATCCGGCGGTGAGCCTTCGATGGGCGTGAGCCGCGCTTCTGCCTCAGGGTCGTTGCTGGGCATGGCCGCGCGCAGGCCCATGGTATAGGGGTGGCCGGAACGGTAAAAAATGTCATCTACCGAGCCGTGTTCCACCATTTGTCCGGCGTACATCACCAGCACGTGTTCCGCCATGCGTGCCACCACGCCCAGATCATGGGTGATGAGAATGATGGACATGCCGTTTTCGCGCTGCAGATCGCGTAGCAGATCCAGAATCTGCGCCTGTATCGTGACGTCCAGTGCGGTGGTGGGTTCGTCGGCGATGAGTATGGGCGGTTCGCAGGCAATCGCCATGGCGATCATCGCGCGTTGTAACATGCCGCCGGAGAACTCAAACGGATACTGTTTGGCGCGCTTATCCGGCTCTGGAATTTTGGTCAGTTCCAATAATTCTACTGCGCGTGCAAATGCTTGTTTTTTCGAGTAACCGCGATGCACCGTCAACGTTTCGGCGATCTGGCTGCCGATGTTCATGGTTGGGTTCAGCGAGGTCATCGGGTCCTGGAAGATCATGCCGATCTGCCCGCCGCGTATGTCCTCGCCGTCGATGGTTTTACGGCCGATGATGTCGGTTCCGCGCAGCATCGCGGTGCCGGCGGTGATGCGCCCTGGGGGCATGGGGATCAGGCCCATGATGCTCTGCACGGTGACTGACTTACCGCAGCCGGATTCGCCTACAATGGCCAGGGTTTTACCCGCTTCCACATCGAAGCTGACGCCGCGCACGGCTTGCACCGTGCCGCCGTAGGTATCGAACTCCACGGCCAGATCGTTAACGCTGAGTATCGGCTTGCTCATGTTTATTCTCTGCTGCGCATGCGCGCATCCAGGGCGTCGCGCAAGCCGTCACCGAGCAGGTTGAAGGCGAGCACGGTGAGGCTGATCAGGAGCGCCGGGAAAATGAGCTCATGCGGCGTGGTCAGCATGGTCTTGATGCCCTCGTTGCACATGGAGCCCCAGGATGGTGTCGGTGGCGCCACACCCATCCCTATGAAGGACAGGAACGCCTCGGTAAAAATGGCGCTGGGCACGGCGAAGGTGATGGTGACCAGTATCACCCCCATGGTATTGGGGATCATGTGACGCATGACCAGATAATTGGTCTTTGCGCCCAGCAGTCGTGACGCGCTGATGTAGCCTTCTTCCCTGATTTGAAGGATCTGACCGCGCACCAGGCGGGCAGTGGCGGGCCAGGACAGCAATACCATCGCAAACAGCATCGGCATGATGCCGCTTTCGCCCGGACCAATGGCGAAGACCACTTTGAATAGAATCATGAACAGTAGAAAGGGCAGCGCCACCACAAAATCGGCGAAGCGCATGAAAAGCTGGTCGGTATGTCCGCCCAGGAACCCTGCCGTGCTGCCATAGACGACGCCAAACACCACATACAGCAGTGGTGCGAAGAAGCCGATAAACAGTGAAACCCGGGCACCATGCATGAGGCGCGCAAGCATATCGCGACCTAGGTAGTCAGTGCCCAGTGGGTGCAGGTCCAGGGTGTATTGCGCGCCGACCTCGGCGCGCTCGTCGGCGCCCAGCAAACCCCGGGCATGCGCTTCGTCGGCGGTAATGACGCGCGTCACCCGTCCCTCGACGGTTTGCGCTAGCGCCAATTCGTGGCCACCGCGGTCCAGGGCGACGATGGAGTAGAAGTAAGTCCGCGGCTGCAAATCCAGCCGGTCCTCGAAGTAGGTCTGCTCCCCAGGGGTTTCTACCAGCGGCAGTCCATAGGCCTTTTCCGGACCGACAGGAAGCAGGTTGCGGTACACGCGGTAGCCTTCGGCGGTAGGCAGCGCGTCCCATTGCAGGCGAACTACCTGAGTGTTCGGATTGTCGGCGATCCGCAAACCATCACCCGGCAAACGTGGCTCTCCATACCATGGCTGGAATTCTTCCACTAGGGTGACGCTGCGGTTGGCGCCGGGAGGCTGGCTGATCTGTTCGACGTCCTGCAGCGCCGGGTCCACTGACCACACCACCGGACCAAGAAAAGTGAACAGCAGCAACCCGATAACGAGATACAGAGAATACAGGGCTCGGCGGTTGGCCTTGAGGCGGACCCAGGCGTCCTGCCAATAGGAGAGGGACGGCCTGCTGATGCCGTGGATTTCGTGAGTTTGCGCGATACGGGTAAAAGCGCCTGGTTGAATAGATTGTTCCGCCACGGCTATTCCAGACGCACCCGCGGATCGACGTAGCCGTAGATGATGTCCACGATGATGACCATGAACACTAAGAAGGCGCCGTAAAACACCGTGGTGCCCATGATCACCGTATAGTCGAGTTGTTGAACGGCCTGAACGAAATATCGGCCTAAGCCAGGAATGGCGAAAATGATCTCCACCACGAAACCGCCAGTAGTGATGGCGGCGATGGACGGTCCAAGCACGGTTATTACAGGCAAGATGGCATTGCGAAGCTGGTGGCGGGTAAATATCTGAGTGGGCGGCACACCCTTTGACTTGGCCGTACGCACGAAATCCGAGCTGATGATCTCGAGCATGGAAGAGCGCATCAGCCGGGTGAGGTAGGCCATGGTGCCGAGCCCGAGCACCATCGAGGGCACGATCATGTGCCACACAGTGCCCCAGCCGCCCACCGGCAGAATCGACATGCCGGCGGCGTCGTTCAGATTCACTAGCGTTAGCTGTCCGATTGCCGCCACTACGAAGCTCGGTACCGATATGCCCAGGATCACCAGAAACATGATGATGGTGTCCGGCAGCCTGTTACGATAAAGAGCTGTGAGTGCGCCCCATAGAATGCCGCCAATAGCGGCGAAAATGATCGACAAGATCCCCAGCGTAGCGGAGACCGGGAAGTGTTCACGAATGATGTCGTTCACCTCCCGGTTTTCCTGGG
>Ga0315336_1000632_pt1 | contig 89251 bp, 63 predicted proteins | sample ASW5metaG_FD_204512 | JGI IMG/M metagenome (GOLD analysis project Ga0315336, IMG submission 204512) | Ammonia-oxidizing marine archaeal communities from Monterey Bay, California, United States - ASW #5 | ecosystem: Environmental > Aquatic > Marine > Intertidal zone | place: USA: California...
GGGCCAGAAGGTGCCCGCACCATTCTATCTACGCGGTTCCTACTTCCAGCTTAAGCGGGAGCCTCATTAACATGGTCGTACCTTTCCCGACGACGCTTGAAGCGCTTAGCGTGCCTCCATGAGCCTCGGCAATTGCTCGAGAGATGGCCAGTCCAAGGCCGGTCCCCTTCGATTGCAAATCCAGGTCGGATCTGGTTCTGGAATCATCGCCTCGATAATACCTGTCGAAAAGCCGCGCCAGTTTTTCAGGAGCCACGCCATCTCCGTTGTCGGCTACGGATATCTCAAGATGGCCAGCTCGAATTCTCGCTTCAATAACAATATCACCACCATTGGGTGTGTGGCGAATACTGTTCGAGATCAGGTTGTTGAGTACACGAAGCAATCGAGTTCCGTCCGCATCAATAGGTAAAACATCCGGGGCAGTAGCGGACCGGATAGTCTGACTTCTTGTATTCGCCAGTACCTCGAAACCTGCAATCGCATCTGATATTAGCTCTGCCGGCAAGACTGGCTCTCTGCGAAGCCTAGGAACGGCACTCTCCAAAACACCGAGCTCAAACAAGTCATCAATCAACCGACCCAGATAAACGCTCTGCTGCTCAGCAGATCGCAAGGACTTCAGAGCTTTTCCTTCGTGGCCCTCCCCATGAAAACGGAGTGATTCCTCAATGTGCGCTCTTATCGCGGTAAGAGGTGTTCGAAGGTCATGGCCGACGTTCGCAATCAACTCCCGTCGAACAACCTCCGATTCTCGCAACACCTCAATGCTCTCTTCTACTCGGTCAGACATGGTATTAATCGCCATGGAGAGCGAAGCTATCTCATCTTTTCCTTTGATTTCGAGTCGCTCATCGTAAGATCCTTGACCGATGCGCTCCACCTTATTTGCCATAGATCGCAGGGGCTTCACGAGCCACCACGTAAAAAATGCACCGAGCAGCAGCGCGATCAGAATTGAAAGACCCGCTACAATTCTAATCGACCGTCTAAACGCCGTCCGCGTGTCTGCCAGCTCGAGCATCAAAGAATTTCGAATAGGCTGAATCAGCACGATACCTACGGGAAACCCTGTTTCATCAAAGAGCGGTGCCGAGGCGAAACCTCCCGGCACATCTTCATCAGAAAAATCTACGTAAACGTCCTCCAGGACCTCATCGCTACTTGCAAATGAAGGGATTGCCATGGAGGACTCGACCGAGGGAATAAGACCTTCGAATCCGTCACTCGACGGTTGAAATCGTTCCGACAGGTTGCCATTTAGATCAATCAACACGAGCGCATCGGGAAATCGATAGGTCATGTCCAGTTTCAACTCCTCGGAGAATCCTGCAAGACTTACATCAAAATTGGGAGCTCTCCTCTCGATTTCTTCGGCTAGTGCATCGAGCCTCGCGGAAATCGCCACGGAGGCGAGAGAGCGCTGCGAATCGCTGGCATACCAGATCGTGAATCCTGCGGCCAGAACAGCCGTCAAGATTTGAACGGCGATCATCACGAACGCCACTTTCCAGAATACGGTGCCTCGTTGCTGTGATGTCACGGCATCAAAAATTTATATCCGACTCCCCAAACGGTCTTAATCATTGTGGGGTTTGCGGGGTCATCCTCGATCTTGGACCGGAGCCGTTGCACGTGTGAATCAACGGTACGATCATATCCTTCGTACTGAATGTCCCACACCTTATCGAGCAGCTGCATGCGGGAAAACGGCCGTTCCGGGTTCTGCGCGAGATAATAAAGAAGATCAAATTCCAGCACTGTAAGAACGATTTCCTTTTCGTCTCTAAAAACCTGTCGTCGAAGCGGATCGACCTTTAGCCCGCCAAACACGAGAGGCTCCTGTTTTGATGTTTCGGAATTGGCACTTTCTTCCGTCAACCGAAGTCGCCTCAGTGCACTCCGAACTCGTGCAACCAGCTCGCTCAAACTGAAAGGCTTCGTTATATAATCGTCTGCACCAACTTCGAGTCCCACCACCCGGTCCATCTCTTCAGATCGAGCCGTAAGCATCATGATGTAAAGCAACGGATGTGCTGCTCGGAGTCGCCGACAGACTTCTAGTCCGTCAATCTCCGGAAGCATGACATCGAGCAAAACAATATCTGGTACTTTTTCATCGACCTGATCGAGCGCTGCCTGGCCTGTTTCTGCCGTGCGCACGTCGTAGCCGGAGTCTGAGAGTCGAGTGGATACGAGCTGGAGCAACTCCAGATCGTCTTCTACCACTAGTAGATCGGGTTTGTAGGACATAGATAAATTGATTTACGCTCAAATATAGCCCGAATCACTCTCGAAGAGCAGCGATATTCGAAATTCCATACTTTCGTGACAACTCCTGCGAAGTGCAAAAGTATACTCTTCAGGCGCGATTCCGTCTAACGCCGCAACATCTGAGATGTCAATCTAACTAAACCTGAACGACCCGCCGTAAACCGATACTAAGTCACATGCGACAGATTCGATATATGGCCGCCAGCCTGTTCTTGCTGTGGATTGCAGTGGGAACCATCGGTGCAGTACATGCACAGGACGACGGCTACGCAGATCTATATCGGTCGTGGCTTGAGGGGCAGCGCTCCTCCTTTATTGCGATTGGCACATTTACGATTCACGCTGACATTCTGCACGTCGTAAGCACCGGCTCGGGAGAGCGCACAGCCGAGATCGGATTAGACTTTTTAAAAGGAAGAGACGCAGCTTCATCTGGCGCCTCGATATCGTTCTTCCAGATGAATGGCGACACCCTCGATGTCAGTGAACGTCGCAGAATCCAGCGAAGCCTCTCCTCTATAACCACTCCGGAACTGGGACCACTTTTAACAGGCGTAGCGTTTCCAACACAGCTACTCCGCCGAGCCCGAATGTCAGAGAGGCCAACTACCGAAACCGTCGATGGAAGAACCCTCGTTTTATTTGAACTATCTGTTCCTCCTCCAGATTTCCGGGATGATCGTTCACAGGGACAAGGAAATCCGGGAATAAGACCTCCAGGGGGGCAGGGCCCAGGCCGACAACCTGGATTGCAACCCGGTCGCGGGGGACGTCCTGCAAACGGCAGGAGACCTCCTCAAGGCGGCAGACGCCCTGGTGTGGCAGATATGGAAGTCCTTCCTCATACAGTACTACTTTGGCTTGATGCGACATCTGGCGCGCTCATCCAATCGCAGCTTCATCTGACACTCCCCGGCGGACGCGGGTTGGTCTCAGAGACACAATATGAGCGAATTCAGGGCCTCGATGTGCCTGCTACGAGATGGATTACCGGCACGTTTCCCCTTCAGCGAAGGCTGCGAACCGTTACCGTATCGCTTGAACACACTACCGTGTTTTCCGGTTTTGCTGCTTCAATTGACTGAGACCATTCCCTCTTGAACGGAATCATTCTGGATCTCAGGCACATAAGAGTGCGATTGTTCTAAGAACGTATTCAGAATGGTTCTAGATTTGAATTTCAACGATTTCAGCGAATTCAGTGATCTGCTCTCGGGCCGCCTGGCCGGGAAACTTCCCGGCCAGGCGGCACAATTTCAAATGGCACCGCTCGCGAGACGCCAACCTGAAATGACATCTGTGGAGTCAAAATCATGCAGGGAAGCGGCCGTGCTAGCCCTCTTTTATCCCTGTTCGAAAGGTCGGCCGAAACTATTGCTGACTGAACGTCCTGAAGCAATGAATCAGCACGCGGGGCAAGTCGCATTCCCCGGAGGGCGTAGAGAGGAGGGCGAGCAGCTGCCAGATACCGCGCTGCGAGAAACTGAAGAAGAAGTGCTGATAGAAAGGTCTGTTGTTGATCTGATAGGCGCCCTCACGCCGCTCTACATTCCTCCGTCAAACTTCTGTGTTTATCCGTATGTCGGCATCATCGACTTTCGACCTGACATGAGCGTTCGCACTGAAGAAGTAGCGAACATCTTCGGGGTGCGCAGCGCCGACTTGGTGAACGCAGAGATGCGATCTGTTGAAATGCGAACAATGGCAGGAGTCGAGCGAGAAGTGCCTCACTTTACGTTCAACGATAAGATCGTATGGGGTGCTACCGCTATGATGATTGCAGAGCTCGCCGCAGTCCTTAACCCCGAGTTAATGTCCGGATCGAAGTAACGACCCGCCCATTATCCAACGCCGAGTTGCGCCAATGCGTCTCGCACCATCGCTTCAGCGCGTTCCTGGTCCCGAGACTCGGCGTACACACGCAAGACTGGTTCAGTGCCCGAGGGCCTTATGAGTAGCCATCCATCGTCGGTCTGATGCTTGAAGCCATCGAGCGATTCCAGCTTGTTGACTTTAGACCCTGCGATCTCGGTTAAGCCACCTTTTTCACCCAACAAGATCAGAATCGCTTCCTTTCGTTCCGGGTGAGTGTGGACGTCCATACGATAAAACGCGTGCCCGCCGTACGTTTGCAGTAGATCGCTCACGAGTGAGGACAACTGCCGTCCTCTTTTGGCCATCATCTCGAGAATCAGTAACCCGATGTACACTCCGTCACGCTCAGGAATGTGTCCTTTTACAGCCATACCGCCTGATTCTTCACCCCCTACGAGGACGTCACCGTTTAGAATCTCCCCACCGATGTATTTGAATCCGATTTTGGTTGTGATAACCTCCAAACCGAGCTTTTCTCCCATCTTGTCCAGCATATCCGTCGTAGAAAACGTCTTGACGATGCTTCCTGAGAGCCCTTTGTCGGTATGGAGATAGTCCACGAGTAGCGCCAGAAGACGGTGCGAATCGACGAAGTCACCGTGCTCATCCGCCATGCCAATCCTGTCTGCATCGCCGTCATTTGCAATGGCTGCATCACACCCTTGCGAGGTAATCACCTCTCGAAGCTCATTCAAGTTGCGTTCAATTGGCTCGGGGGGTACACCTTCAAACCCCGGATTGATGCTGTTTCGGTGCTCGATAACCAGGTCTTCTCCGAGGATCTCCGAAAACATGCCTTGCCCGGCACCAAACATTGCGTCGTGAACAATCTTGATCCCCGCATTCTTGATGGCTTCCACATCGATGAGCGTCCGTATGTGGTCCACATAGATGCTCCGCAGGGATTGGATCTTGATCATTCCTTGCGAAACGAGATCATCGTAGTCTGCATAGGAATAGTCGCCGAGCGCTCCGATCCGAGACTCGACATCAGCTATCATGTCTGGAAGTGCGGGTCCACCGAAGTGTCCCTTGATCTTGAATCCGTTGTACTCAGGTGGATTGTGAGAAGCTGTGATAACAATTCCAGCCTGATGCCCATACTCTTTTGCCGCCCATGAGACAGCAGGAGTGGGCGCAAAAGTATCTGATACGACAGCTTTAACACCCATTGACCCGAAAACCCGGGCCGATTGACGAGCAAAGTCCCGACCGCGAAAGCGGGTATCGAAACCGATCACAACACTCGAATCTTGTCCGTAGGTGTCTATAATCCATTCGGCTGTGGCGCGGGTGACTCGCTCCAAATTGTCCATCGTGTAGCCATCGCCAATTACGGCGCGCCATCCATCGGTGCCAAAACGAATAATCGATCGTGTGTGGGTCATGAAGCTTTACTTATAATCAATTTATACGTGTCGAATCAAGGACAGGTCGGCTCTCGATGAGTTCTCGGGCGCTCTGCAAGGAACCCTCCGTGACTACCGAGCCACTTATCAATGCGGCAATTTCTTCTCGCCTCTCCATCTCAGACAGTTTTGACATCGATATTTGCGTCTGCCCTGCTTCGATTTTTTTGGCCACTCTGAAGTGCGAATTTCCCGCTGCCGCAACCTGTGGAAGATGGGTGATGGCCACAATCTGATGATAGCTTCCCAGCGAAATCATACAATCACCCACGCGCTGAGCGATTTGTCCGGAAATGCCCGTGTCAATCTCGTCAAAAATCAAGATAGGAAGTCGATCGCTTTTCGCGAGAATCGACTTCAGCGAAAGCATGATTCTCGAAATCTCTCCACCCGAGGCCACCTTATTCAGCGGCATGGGCTCCACTCCGGGATTTGTGGATATAAAAAATGTGCCCGAATCTATCCCATCCCTGCCGCAGGCGTATGAATGGTCCGCCTTCGTCACCCATCCGCTGGCCTCTTCGTTTTGACTCAGTCGAACTTCAAAACGACTTCCCGGCATCCCAAGCGAGTCCAATTCAGAGACAATCGCCTTTTCTATCTGAGCGGCGATCGAGCGGCGTTTTCCCGAGAGTCGTAGCGCCACTTCAGAAAGCTTGGATGCCTGGGATTCAAACTCAGTATCTAGGCGCTCTAGCGCACCTTGAAAATCGACTGCAAGACCAAAGCGTTCTCCGATCTGCTCTCTATGAAGGAGGACCGACTCGATCGTGCCACCATATTTCCTTTTCAATCTGTCGAAGTCAATCAAGCGCGATCGTATTTCTTCTAATCTGGTCGGATTAAACTCGATCTTGGAATTGTAGTCCTGTAGATAAGATGCTGCCTCAGATACCGAGATCTGCGCAGATGATATCTCCGATGCGATTGACTCAAACGACTCATCAATGCGGGCCATATCCTGCAAATCGTTTCGAGCCCGCACGAGCAGGTCTGAGATCGCCGATTCGGAATTATATAGGAGCTCAAATAGCTGAGAGGTCGACTGAAATAGCTTCTCGGCGTTTTCCAATATCCTCCGTTCGGCTTCTAAACCGTCCTCCTCTCCTGACTGAGGGCCGACCGTATCGATCTCCTCGATCTGAAACTCGAGTAATTCGCGCTCTTGCTTTATTTCCTTCTCGCGCGAGAGAATTTCATCACGACGGCGCGATACGTCTGAGACCATCTCGTAGCGTTCCCGGCAGGTACGGACCAGAGCATTGAGACCTCCGAAGCCATCAACAAGCGAAATATGCGTATCGGAGCGAAGCAAAGACTGATGATCGTGCTGGCCGTGCAGGTCAACTAATTGAGAAGCCACTTGCTTGAGAAGAGAGACCGTTGCTGGCGTGTCATTGATAAAAGCACGGCTATGCGAGTCACTCACTTCGCGGCGCAGAATGAGTACCGGTAGAAAATCGATGTGGTTTTCCTCTAGTACCGCTGCAAGTTCGTCATCTTCCCCGATATCGAACTCGCCTTCTACAATCGCCTTTTTAGCTCCCGCCTTTACCGTGTCCGTGGAAGCCCGATCTCCAAGGATCAGTTTTAACGCGCCGACAACGATTGACTTCCCAGCACCCGTTTCTCCAGTCACGATGTTGAGGCCAGAAGTGAACTCCACTTCCAATTCGTCGATTAGAGCAAAATCACGGATGTAAAGACGTCGAAGCACGCAGGTGAGGTTAAAGGTCTTGTAAATCTCTTGATGGGTTGCCGCCTCAAGATATGGCTGAAATCACTCAACCGTGGCAATGTTTGAATTTCTTCCCACTACCGCAAGGGCATGGGTCATTTCGACCCACTTTATCGTCCGCCGTAACCGGAGCAGCCTTCGCCGTCGGATCTTTACCCGGAGCTTGGTTACCACCGCTCGCTCCCACGCCGAACGAAGAAGGCGCCGAGGCGTGGGTGGAACGTGCTTTCTTCGGATCTAGCCTCCGCGGAGCGGATTTTCGTGCTGGAGGTGCATCTCCCTGTCGGTCTACCAAAGGTCCGCTCCTGAATACGAAGGATACTACTTCCTCATTTATCGTCTCGATCATCTCAGCGAATAACTTGAAGGCTTCCATCTTGTACTCGACGAGCGGATCTCGCTGGCCGTATGCCCTCAGACCAATACCCTCTTTCACCTCATCGAGATGTCTCAGGTGCTCCGTCCAGTGGCTGTCGATAAATGACAGCGACGTGACTCTTTCCAGCGCATCGTTGGCTTCTTGCCCCTCGGATTCGATGGCTTCGTCTACTTTCACAACGGCTCGCATAATGCGGCGACCGTCTGTAAAGTCGATGAATACCTTTTCAGGTTTGGTCTCGGCGTCACTTTCTTGAATCTGCGTCATGCTTTTCAAGAATGGACGCGCAAGCGCTTCGCGCTTGCGCTCATACATCTGCATCGCAGCCTTGAATATCTCGTCGACTACCCCATCGTCTCCCAATCTGTGGAATCTTTCTCGGTCCATGTTGAAATCGAGAGCGAGAATGCGAAGGAGATCTTCGCGCAACTCGTCCAACTGCCCCTCGCCATGGTGTGTCTCTACAAGACGCTCGATTATCTGAAAAGCCTGATCTTCGATATCCCCGGCAAGACGCTCCCCTTTTAGCGCGTGAGACCGACGGTCGTAAATAACCGCACGTTGCGCATTGAGTACATCATCATATTCAAGCTGACGCTTCCTGATGGAAAAGTTATTCTGCTCGATCTTCGACTGAGCGCGCTCAATGCTCTTGTTGACCCATGGATGAGTGATAACAGAACCTTCTTCCAGGTTCAAGCGATCCATGACTTTCGCAACGCGGTCAGACTTGAAGAGTCGCATCAGGTTGTCATCAAGTGACACATAGAACTGGCTCTCGCCCGGATCACCCTGTCTTCCTGCACGACCACGAAGCTGCAAATCGATTCGGCGACTTTCATGACGTTCCGTTCCGATGATCGCCAGCCCACCAGCTTCAATAACGCCTTGTCCAAGCTTAATATCCGTTCCACGACCAGCCATGTTGGTCGCGATGGTCACCGAGCCCGTCTGTCCTGCTTCGGCCACAATGAGGGCCTCGGATTTTTCTTTGTCGCGTTTTGCATTCAGCACATTGTGTGTAATTCCCGCTCTCTGGAGCAATCTCGAATACGTTTCGGAATCCTCAACACTCACAGTACCAACGAGCACCGGCTGGCCGTTTTCGTTGTACTCCCTGATTTTCTCGATTACTGCCGCCAATTTTTCACGGCGAGTACGGAAGACCAAATCATCTAGATCATTTCGCGCGATCGGCCGATTCGTCGGTACGACGACGACCTCCATCTTGTAGGTCTTGAAAAACTCTTCCGCTTCTGTTTCTGCAGTTCCCGTCATACCAGCAAGCTTATGGTACATTCGGAAGTAATTCTGCAGAGTGATGGTTGCATACGTCTGGGTCGAAGCCTGAATTTTGACCCCTTCCTTCGCTTCAATCGCCTGATGCAAACCGTCCGAATATCGTCTTCCTGAAAGCACACGTCCCGTGTGCTCATCCACGATCATGATCTTATCATCCTGAATGATGTATTCGGTGTCCTTTTCGAACAGGATGTAGGCTTTCAAAAGCTGCTCAATGGCGTGAAGACGAGCAGCGGCTGCCGAGTAGTCGTTGTAAATACCTCGTTTCTTTTCTGCCGTCTCGTTAACCAGCACACGCTGGTCATTCTCAATCTTGTTCACCCGCTTCTCTTCCGTGAGCGAGGTATCCGCCTCCAGAATTTTAGCTATCTCATCCGCCTTGCCTTCCTGTTCTTTTTCCAGGTTTACCAGCAGCTCACCCAAATCAGGCATAATAAAGAGACTCTCGTCTCTCCCAGCCGATCTGCCGATATACTGCCGCCCTTGCTCGCTCATTTCGATGGCTCGCTGCTTCTCATCATAAGCGAAATGCAGCTCTGCATCCACAACTGGCATATTCTTGGCGTTGTCCTGTAAATACAGAAACTCTGTTTTCTGCCTCAGCTGTTCAACACCTTGTTCCTGAAGCAGTTTTCTGAGTTTTTTGTTTCTCGGATAGCCGCGATACGCCCGCAATAGGGAGAGACCGGCGTCCGTTTCCATCTCATTGGCTTTGCGGTTATCACCGGCTTCTAGCGCTTCGTCACGCGCTTTCAGCTTTCGCTCTGCATCCGCGGCGTATCCAGCAACCAATTTCTGCTGCGAATAAACCAGTTTTTCGACTGAGCCCTTGAACTCTTCGAACTGACTCTCATCCGACTGAGGTACGGGACCTGATATAATGAGCGGTGTTCTGGCTTCATCGATAAGAACAGAATCAACCTCATCAACGATAGAAAAGTGGTGGCCGCGCTGCTGAAGATGCTCGGGGTCGTTCACAAACGAGTTATCACGGAGGTAATCAAATCCAAACTCGTTGTTTGTGCCATACGTGATGTCAGCCAGGTATGCCTCTTTTCGCCCGCCACTGTGTGCGTCGTGCTTGTCGATAACATCGACCTTCATGCCGAGAAACTCATAAACCGGGCCCATCCACTCGGAGTCACGTTGAGCCAAATAGGGATTCACCGTAATCAGATGGACTCCTTTTCCAGCTAGCGCATTGAGGTACACCGGGGCGATGGCCACCAACGTTTTACCCTCTCCCGTTTTCATTTCTGAGATGTCTCCACGGTGAATTGCGACTCCGCCGAGCAACTGCACATCGTATGGAATCATATCCCATCTTACAGTCTGGCCACCTGCTTCCCACTCGCGACCCACCATGCGGCGACAGGCGTCTTTCGCAACCGCGAAGGCTTCTGGCAGAATCTCTTCGAGCGTTTCTTCGAGAGTGGAATACCATTCTTTCTCGAGATCGTCTAACTCATCATAGAGATCTTGGCGCTCCGCGGCACTCATGTCGTGCTCTTCACCACTGTCCTCCGCCTTCATGCGTTCTTTGAGCTGACGTTGGATATCTGCGGTGTCCGTTTCGATGTCTTTCAAAGCATCGGCGATGCGGCCTTTGAATTCCGAAGTTTTGGCCTGCAGTTCTTCGTCGGTCAACGACTGTAGCTTCTCATATTCCAATTTTATGGCGTCGACAACCGGCCACAACTTGGTAAGATTGCGCTGTTGACTATCTCCAAAAATCTTCTTCAGTACGTTCAGCATATTGGATCTCTTGAGCAGGTGTTTTCCTGCAAATATTCGGGTCCTATGACCATCACACACGATCTGACACTTCGTGGCGCTCAAGTATGCCAATTAAAGGGAAATAAAATCCTTCGGTTGGCATAATCGACCGCTTTTTCTGACATAAAGACAGAAAATGAAGTTGCACCAGATAAATCAAAAAACGGGCCGAAAGCGTAAATATACGGCGCGCTTCACACGCATCCTCAGGCTACATCGTTCCCGATTCGATGAGTTTTCAAGTGGCTTTCAAATTTGTGTGTATCCAGGGTCGGGCAAGATGATGGCCCCGCTTGGGTATGATGCCCACACGGCAGGGTATAAAGAGAACCAGGACACCGTACTGCTGTAGAAGCGCGAGGTCCTGATCAGAGGGTCATGCGGCCAGATCTGATCTTCACAAGCAAACCGGTTCGCCGTGCTCTCTTCATTATTCGACAAGTCATGCAGTCTTCTATTGGGCGGGCTACTTTTCGTGGGAGCCGCCTCAGCTCAGATTGAAAATTCGGGATTCCCGATTCTGGGGATGGAGCCCTCGGCTCGAGCTGCCGCTCTTGCGGGATCCACCGTTGCGCTCACCGAAGCGAACGCAGGAGTTCTCTTCAGTAATCCGGCTCTTCTCACGCCGGCCGTCGACGGTCGGCTAGAGTTTTCCTATCTGAATCACGTTTCTGATATCAATGCCGGATGGATTGCGTACGGAAAGGACATGGATTCACTGGGTACGTTCGCTGTAGGATTGAGATATCTGTCATTCGGCAGTTTCGACGAGCGAAACGAGCTGGGAGAGAAGACTGGCACATTTTCCGCATCGGACGTGGCTGTTTCAATTGGAGCCTCGAGACCATGGCGAAATCGGATGCGATACGGTGCATCGTTTGAAATCATGCGCTCGTCACTCGCCTCGGAAGCTGCATCTGCTGCGGCCTTAGAAGCGGGAGCCGTTTTCGTGGATGAAGATCGCCGGCGCTCATTTGGAATCTCTCTTCACCATGTGGGCTTGGTGCTGTCATCCGTCGGGAATCGGTCAGATAAATTGCCGGTAGATTTGCGAATTGGATTCACCCAGAAACTCGCTCACCTTCCTCTCCTCTTTTCGGTTACTGGATATCGTCTTCACAAATTGGACGGCGGGCCTGATGACGCAGGCGGACTATCCCGCCTGTTGTACCACCTGCGATTTGCAGGAGAATTTCAATTCAACAAAGCGTTCAATGTCCGCTTTGGCTACGACCACCGAAGGCACGATGAACTGCGCGTAAAAAGTCGACTCGACATGGCAGGATTCAGCACTGGAATCGGCATCGTCATTTCTCGGATTGGAATTGACTACGCTTACAATTCTTGGTCTTCACTCGGTGGCTTACACCGTTTTACGGTCGTAAGCAGTATCTAAAGCAAGTTCGAACGACTCCGAAGCTCATCCCTTATTTCTCTGAGCAGGGTAACAACTTCGCTTTCGTCCGAATCTGGAAGCACTTTCGAGACCGGAGATGGATTTTTCATCGCTAGAAAAAGGTCTTTCTGTTTCAAGACCCGATCCCGAAAACCCTCCACGTCTTCGATTCCGTGAAGCTTGACAAGCGCACCGGGGCTTGTAGAACCCGCCGTTTCAACTGAAAGCGCATGTAAATTCCAGTGACGCATTACAGGGCCCTGCTGAAGGCCAAGATCCGTAATCTTGTCGAGCGGAATGGTCTTCTCAACTCGAACCAGAATTCCTTTCCTCACGATGAGCGATTGCTCGGTAAGTTCGCAGCCCATTCTATCTAGATATCGGCCGGTGATATACATCCCGAGTATCCACCAGAAAAGCAGCAATGGAATGCCAGCAATGGTCACGAAAAGAATAATACTTCCGCTTAGGAGCCAGTATTTGCGGACATCAGGATTAAAGCGGGCGGATTCTAAAACAGTCGGGGTTACTAGACTTGTCATAATATCAGGATGGGTTTTCAATCTGTCCCTGCTGGCGGAAGTAGATCATAGTTGTGTCGAGCGTTCCGTGTCGCATTCGTAGACGCACATCTTCGACGCTCATTCCGTCTCCAAGCCATAATAGGGCGGCGGTATGCGTCAGACTGTGAGGAGTAATCCCCTTTCGTTTGATGCCCGCATTTTCAAAATGGTGATTGATACGACTTCGAACGGATCGGGTGTTTAACCGCTGCCCATCTGAGCGATGCCCGTGTGAAACGAAGAGTGGATCTTCTGGCCGAATTCGTCCCCTAGTGTCCAGGTATAATCGGAGCGCATCCATGACGGGGGGATCGATCGGTACTTGTTGGTCTTTGACGGTGTGGCCCTTTCCCTGAATCCGCAGATACCATCCCATCAACGTCTGCTCCAGGTCTTGAAGATTGGATCGGATAATTTCGATCTCGCTGAGTCCCGCGAAAAGCATAGTGTAAATAATGGCGCGATCTCGCTTTCCGATTTCATTCCCTGTCTCGTTCCGCGGGTCCTTCTCGATAGAGAGTGTTTTTACAAGATCTCGAACGTCATCCTGTGTCAGAAAATCACGTGAGTGTGTGCTCGGCCGCCGATTTCCTTTGACAGCCCGAGCGGGATTCGTCTCAAGAACGCCGGTGTCCATCATGAACTGGCACAAACGACGTACTGCTGTCAGGTAGGTTGAAACAGAAACCTGATGGAGTCCCTTTTCCTCCATCAAATAAGTCTTGTAAGACTCGATGTCCGAAGTCCTGAATCGGCACGCCCCCTTTCCACGAACAAACCACCTTTCAAACTCATTTAGCGAGCGGCGATACGTTCCGACGGTTTCCTTGCTTTTTTCTTTCAGGTAGGTAAGAAGAAAATCCTGGATAAGACTCGACAACCGTTGGACCGAAACATCGATGCCGGGATCTTGCCCTGCTTGATCTTGACCTGCTTGATCTGGAACGCCGGGGTCTTGGACTTCCGGTCTTTGGAGTTCTCGGTCAGGAGAATTCTGGCTGAGTGGGGTGGCCATAAGATTGAATCGAGTGCTGACGGCATAGCCGAAATTCCATTAACAGCCCTAATACCCTGGAATGACTGTTTTTGCAATAACGGATTTAGCTAAAGGAAGGCTATCCACACATCAATGTCAATAACGGACATTAAAAATGAGCCCGAGCTAGCTCGACAACAGGTCTACTCGTTTGAAATAAATCCTAAACTTCCCCGAAAGGACCGAAAGACTCCAGCACTTCGGTATAACGCCTGAGGAAGGACGACGCCATCGCTCCGTCGATGATGCGGTGATCATATGACAGCGAAACGTACATCATGCTTCTAATCGCAATCGTGTCACCGATGAGCGGATCTTCCATTACAACGGGGCGCTTCTTGATCGCTCCTGTAGCGAGAATACCAACCTGTGGCTGGTTGATGATCGGTGTCCCCATGATCGAACCAAGTGAGCCGACATTAGTGACCGTGAACGTACCGCCTGAAAGCTCATCCGGCTGAAGCTTTTTACTCCGAGCCCTATTTGCCAGGTCGGCAGCTGAATGGGCCAGACCGTTTACATTTTTTTGGCCGGCGAATCGAATAACAGGAGCGACCAATCCGGTCGATCCGATAGCAACCGCAATATTTACATGGAAGTCTTTGCGGACATGAATCTCCTTCCCTTCTACGGAGGAGTTCATAATCGCGTGATCCTTCAGCGCTTCGACTGCCGCGAAAACGAAAAATGGCGTGTAGGTCAGTTTGATACCTTCCCTAGCCTGAAATGCAGCCTTATTTGCTTCTCGTAGACGCACCAGGTTCGTCACGTCGATTTCGGCAAACGATGTGACATGAGCGGATGTAGATTTAGAACGCACCATATGCTCAGAAATAATCTGACGCATGCGATCCATTTTTATGATCTCTGTTCTTCCCCCCTCTCCGTCCACCGTGGGTGTCGGTTCGAAGGAAGCAACGGGTCGAGCGGCCGGTGCGCTCGTGTTTTGGGCAGTCATTTGAGGCGCTGGCGCAGCTCCTCTATTTTCGAGATAGGACATCACATCGGCCTTTGTCACTCTCGACTCTCTTCCCGAACCGGCGATCACTGCGAGTTCATTGACCGACAAGCCTTCTTTTTCGGCGATAGCTCGCACGAGCGGAGAATAAAACTCACCTGAGGGACCCACCCGAGGAATCGGCGATCCGTCTCCTCCAGGTGTGAACGCCTGTGCTGGAGCAGGTGAAGCTTTAGGTGCAGCGGCCGCTGCTGCTGGAGCCGCTGTCGGTGATGGAGATGGCGCGGTAACCGATGCAGATGTGGCCTGTGCGGATGCGCTAGCTCCGGCTCCTGTTCCCGAAGCAATCACCGCTATTTTCGTTCCTACATCGACCGTGTCCCCTTCGGGCACAAGTATTTCGGCTACAATGCCCGCTGTGGGAGATGGAACTTCCGTGTCAACCTTGTCCGTCGCGATTTCAAGAAGCGTCTCGTCGAGATCAATCGCATCACCAACCTGCTTACTCCAAGTCAGGACAGTGCCTTCCATGATGCTCTCTCCCATTTTGGGCATCAACACATCCACACTCTCACCAGACTGGGCTGCTACCGGGACAGGAGCAGCGGGCACTTCAGCCTGCTTGACCGGTGCCGCTTCGGCTGATTTTGCATCTTGTGGCGCAGCCGAAGGCGGTGACTGAACTACAACAGCCTCTGAAGCATCAGTTTCAATTATGGCAATAACCGTCCCTACGTCAACTGTCACTCCTTCTTCGACATTAACTGCAGTCAACACACCTGCCGCTGGAGAAGGCACTTCTGTATCAACCTTGTCTGTGCCGATTTCGAGCAGGGTCTCATCGAGCTCGACTGTATCTCCGGGCTTCTTGACCCACTCGATTACAGTGCCCTCTGTGATGCTCTCGCCCATTTTGGGCATCGAAACTTCAACTTTGGCCATGAGAACGCAACTTCAATTTGGTTGGACAGGCTATTTACATCGCAGGTCAATCTAATCCATCGACCCTTGATAGGTTGATACGCCTCGGGGCCGATCTGTTTCAGATCGGCCCCAAAACGACCATTCAAACTCATTATTAAGCAATCAGCGGAGCGATAACAAGCGCCACGACCGCGATCAACTTGATCAAGATATTGAGTGAAGGACCAGACGTGTCTTTGAAGGGATCGCCAACCGTATCACCGACTACCGCAGCCTTGTGGGCTTCGCTCCCCTTTCCATACTCTTTTCCGTCGATCGTAATTCCGCCTTCAATCATTTTCTTTGCATTGTCCCAGGCGCCACCGGCGTTAGACTGGAATATGGCAAAAAGCACACCCGAGACCGTTACACCGGCGAGAAGACCACCGAGCATGTTCTTGTCGATGAATCCGATGATGACAGGAACGAGAATTGCTAGCATCCCTGGAAGAATCATTTCGCGAATCGCAGCATCGGTGGAAATCTCAACACATCGCTTGGAGTCAGGCTTAGCCGTTCCCTCACGAAGTCCCGGAATCTCAGCGAACTGACGGCCAACTTCCTTGATCATGTCAGCAGCTGCGCGTCCCACGGCGCCCATCGCCATTGCGGAAAACACATACGGAAGCATCGCGCCGAGCAGGAGGCCTGCGAGAATATTGGGATTGGCAACATCAATGTTTTGAACATTTGCCTGCTGCATGAATGCCGCAAAGAGGCCGAGAGCTGTCAGAGCAGCTGAAGCAATCGCAAAACCTTTTCCGATGGCAGCCGTCGTGTTTCCAACAGCATCCAGCTTGTCGGTACGCTCACGTACTTCAGCAGGTAGTTTGGCCATCTCTGCAATTCCACCGGCATTATCCGAAATCGGACCATACGCGTCAACAGCAAGCTGAATACCGGTAACAGATAGCATACCGACCGCAGCGATTGCGATGCCGTAAAGACCTGCAAAGCTGAACGCCCCAATTATGGAAAGAGCAAGTACGATCGCCGGGATACCAGTCGAAAACATTCCTACTCCCAGACCAGCGATGATATTGGTAGCAGAACCTGTAACAGACTGTTCTGCAATGCCCGTGACCGGCCCTTTGTCTGTTGCCGTGTAATACTCGGTGACGAGACCAATTATCGTTCCAGCTGCCAATCCGATGAGGACCGCAAAAAAGATTCCCGTCGCCGTGTAGTCTGTGACCACGCCGTTGAAGCTCGTTGCAGTCCAGCTTTCAGGCAGCATCCACGTTATAATGAAATAGGAAAGCAACGCCATCAGGCCTGCTGCACCGAATTCGCCGATGTTGAGGGCATGCTGAGGATTTCCTCCTTCTTTCGTCCTGACGAAGAATGAGCCCGCGATCGAAACCAGGATGCCCACCGCGGCAAGGACAAGAGGAAGAACAATTGCGCTGAGTTGACCAAACGCACCCGACATAAATGCGGGAAGTTCGAGAAATGCCGTTCCGAGAACCATCGTTCCGATGATCGAACCGACGTAGCTCTCAAAGAGATCTGCGCCCATTCCTGCAACATCACCCACGTTGTCGCCAACGTTGTCTGCAATAGTCGCCGGATTGCGAGGGTCATCTTCTGGAATACCTTCGTACACCTTACCAGCCAGATCAGCACCAACGTCAGCTGCTTTCGTGTAAATACCACCGCCTACGCGTGCGAATAGAGCGATTGAAGAAGCGCCAAGTGAGAAGCCCGAGATGACTGAGATCACCTTGATGGGATCCCACGCTTCGATTCCGCTATAAGCGATGAAGAGGCTTCCTAGGCCCAGAACGCCGAGACCTACGACACTCAATCCCATCACGAGTCCGCCCGAAAAGGCGACGTTAAGGGCTGGAGCCAATCCAGTTCGAGCTGCTTGTGTGGTACGAACGTTGGCCTTCGTTGCAACTGTCATTCCAACAAAACCAGCCAGGGCGCTACAAAATGCACCTACAATAAATGACACTGAGATCATCCAGGATGACTCTGGCTGACTCATATTGGCAAAAGCCAGAAGAGCCGCTACGACAAGTACAAAAATCAGCAGAACTCGGTATTCCTGCCGTAAAAACGCGCGGGCACCCTCTGCGATCGCGTGTGATAGCTCTTGCATGAGCTCGGTTCCAGAATCTTGTTTTCCGACCCATTGTGCGCGCATATACGCGTAGAGCAGCGCTATTACGCCTGCCACAGGGACCAGATAAGTCAACATTGCAATATCCATGGGGATGGAGATCCTCAGATTTTAGAAGAGCCTTTGGCTCCGGGTGCACGTGAGAAATTCAATCCGCAAAAATACCCTTCTTTCGGCTTTATAGACACCCGTTAACCAATTATTCGACGAGTGCTGGAAGCGCTTTGCAGGAATTCCAAATCGGTCATTCCGACGCTTTTCTAGGTGTTTTAAGCACTTTAAAGGTGCAATTTGTTGTGATCAACCCCAGGCCTCCGACGCGCCAGGACCCAATCTGGAAATATTCACGACCAAATCCCGAATATTTTGTCGGCGAAAAACCTGAAAGGCGATGACAATTTCTCATTTCAACTACGCTAAATTGCTTCCCGCTAACGCTGGCATGCCTTCACCCGAACCAACAAATTCTAGAATCAAAACATGTCCTCTTATCCCAGAGATGGAGTAGTTCGTGTCGGCCGAGAAACGAAAGGCCGCCGTGGCAAAGGAGTTTCTATTATCACCGGAATTCCAGGAAGCACCGACGCACTCAAAGAGATTGCCAAACAGCTGAAAGCGCAGTGTGGCGTGGGAGGTACCGTGAAAGGGAGAACCATCGAGATACAAGGCGACCAGAGGGATCGGCTCATTAAAATCCTGACCGAAAAGGGTTACACCGTGAAGAAAAGCGGCGGGTGAATGTGTCGGTGCTGGATCCGACGATCAAGAATTGAATCGATTCATCGTGGTGACGATTCCGTCTGTCACAAATGTTAGCGCTGCATCACGAGCTCTTTCTATAACCGGATTGACTAACTCGCGTTCTGCTTCTGGAAACTGATCGAGGACATATTCAGCCTGCCTTCCTCTTCCAAAATCACTTCCGATTCCGATCCTCAATCGGGGAAATGCATTCGAGTCTAACCAGTCGATAATGTCGTCCAGACCATTGTGACCTCCCGTTCCGCCCTTCTCTCGAATCCGAAGCTTGCCCGGAGGAAGATGAATGTCATCAACCACAACCAGAATGTCGGCCGGCGTCAGCTTGTTTTTCCGAAGCAATTCTTCAACCCCGAGACCACTTCGGTTCATAAATGTTTGGGGCATGGCGAGCCCGAGTGGTCGAGCACGAAAGCTTCCCCACGCTATACGAGACTGACCCTTCGTCTTGAAGTCAGCGCCAATCTTTTGCGCGATTTGTTCTATGACCTCGAAGCCCACGTTATGGCGCGTACCTTCATACTTGAGTCCCGGATTCCCGAGACCAACAATGATTCGCTTTGAAGCAGCCATGGGGTTCTTTTTGAGGAAATTGAACACAGGTATAAACTAAACAAACCGGGGCCCTGTTCGGGCCCCGGTTCAAAAGACTTCTGAAAAAGCCGGAGTGCTACTTGGAGGCCTCTTCGGATGATGCAGCTGCATCACCTTCTGCTCCTTCTGCTCCTTCTGCTCCTTCGACACCTTCTCCTTCTTCTCCTTCTTCTTCTTCCTCTTCGATCTCGATGATCGCGCGAGGACGACGAATGGAAACCAGAGTAGAATCGCCTGGAGCTTTAATCTCGACTCCTTCGACGGAAATGTCGCGGACCAGAATGGACTGACCAATCGTCAGATCTCCGACCTCAACTGCGATGAAATCAGGAAGGTTCTTCGGAAGGCACTCGATCGCAATCTTATGAACGAACTCCTGCTGAACTCCACCATTACGAACGCCCATCGCGATCCCGTTAAAGTGAACTGGGATTCTCATTCTTACGAGTTCGCCTGGATGGAGAACATAGAAATCAGCGTGGATCGGCCGATCTGAAACTGGATGGAAATCCACCGTTTTCAGAATACAATCGAACGTTTTGCCATCGAGGATGACATTTACACGATGAAACTTATCCGTGTAGATCAAACTGCGCAGTCCCAATTCTGGAACCTGAAAAGTACGCGGCTCTTCGCCGTGTCCGTACAGCACGCAGGGGACTTCCTCCTCCTGGCGAGCAATTCTGGCAGCCGTCTTACCGGCTTCCCTTGCTTTCGCTTCGAGCGTGATGACTTCCATGACCTTATTACCGTTATCTGTTAGTTGCTTAAATCTTTCTAGTTAGGACACAAACAGAGTCGAAATAGACTCGTCTGTTGAAATGCGGCGAATAGCGTCCGCAAAAATTGCTGATACGCTAACGACTTGAATTTTTTCAAGCGTGCGCGTCAGAGGCACCGTGTCTGTTACAACAAGGCGCGAAATGGCTGATGATTCGATTCGTTCGTACGCTGGTCCAGATAGTAGGGCGTGGGTTCCAGCGGCAAGAATTTCTAGTGCTCCCGCATCGCGAAGAGCATTGGCGGCATTGGTGAGTGTACCAGCAGTGTCAATCATGTCATCAATCAGAACGACATTCTTGCCTTCGACTTCACCGATGATGTGCATGACCTCTGCCACATTTTGAGTAGGCCGACGCTTATCGATGATTGCGAGTCCAGCTCCAAGTTTCTTGGCGTAGGAACGAGCCATCTTTACACTACCGACATCCGGGGCCACGACAACCAGGTTTTCCAATTCGAGATTGCGAAAATGGTCGATAAAAACGGCCGATCCATAGAGATGATCAACAGGCACATCGAAAAATCCCTGAATCTGAGAAGCGTGAAGATCCATCGTTAATACACGATCGACTCCCGCGGTAGTCAGCATATTGGCCATCATCTTGGCCGCGATGGACACACGTGGTTGATCCTTGCGCTCCTGTCTAGCATATCCGAAGTACGGAATCACTGCAGTGATACGTCCAGATGATGCTCGTTTTGCAGCATCGATCAACAAAAAGAGCTCCATCCAGTTGTCGCCATCGGGCTGAGTACTCTGGATTAGAAACACATCGCAGCCCCGGATAGACTCTTCATAGTGGACATAAATCTCTCCATCGGAGAAATTCTTGATTTCCACTCTTCCGAGCTCCTGACCAAACGCTTGCGCAATTGAGCGAGCCAACGCGGGGTTGGATCGTCCGGCAAACATCTTTATCGGCTGTGCTTGTGTCATAATTCTTTCTTCGGTATTCAGACCGTTCTGCTAGATCCGTTTACCTTTCAGGATAACTTGTTGCCCGGGGAGGACTCGAACCTCCACCGACGGCGTCAAAGGCCGCTGTCCTGCCATTAGACGACCGGGCATCATATCATATTGAATGTCTGAACATTCAATCCTAGAGATACTCCTTCTTCGCAGAAGTGCAGTCCCTCTTCACACCTTCGAGCGAACGCTACAAAATGCGGTCATCCACGCAAAAGTGTACAGACCTGAAAAAATAAGAATTTGACCCAGTGTTATCAATCCTATCAGGCCTCACGATCATTCACCGCACAAAATTCACGGCGCGACCATATTGCTGCATAACCTCGATCACTCGGTCGATGGAAATAGCTTGAACGCTCCCGCGGTGTCCGGTGACATCCGTGGCCTTAAACAGTGCGTTGTAGATCGCCTCCTCGGTAGCCTCTACAGCTGCTTGAAAAAGAGGAGATAACGCGTTGTTAATCAATCCATTAGAGGGATTCATTCCACGCCCTCGACGCACCGTTTCATGCGTCGAAAAAGCGATTGAATAGTCTCCACTTCCGTTGGTTGCGGGGGATCCTGAACGCCCAATTGCTAGCATGGCTCGACTCGCAAGCCGTTTTAGATTCCTATCCGATAGTGGCGCGTCCGTAGCCAGAACGACTATAACTGACCCATCTGCATCTCCATTGTCGACCGCATTTTGCATGAAATATTGATTTAGCTCCTCACCAACTGGTACTCCATCGATTCGGAGGACTCCTCCGTAGTTCGTTTGGACCAGTGCTCCAACTGTAAATCCTCCCAGTCTTTCGGGCAATACCCTCGAGCTTGTACCGATTCCTCCCTTCCAGCCAAACATGACCGTGCCCGTTCCCGCACCCACAGATCCTTCTTCGACGACTCCCGCTGACGCAGTTTCGATAGCTTTAATTATCGATTCGGACTTTAGATGCCTTCCGCGAATGTCATTCAGAAATCCATCATTGGTTTCGCCTACTATTGCATTTACTGAGCGAACCGACTCATTGCCGGGCTGGCGGAGTGTCCAGGATATGACCGCTTCCATTCCCTGTGGTACGGATAGCGTGTTGGTCAAGACGATCGGAGTTTCAATTTCGCCGAGTTCATTTATCTGCGTACTACCGGCAAACTTGCCGTACCCATTTCCGCGATGAAACCCAGCAGGGACCTTTTCAGCATACAGATTTCCTCCGTGAGGTAAAATCGCAGTCGCGCCCGTTCGAATTGATTCTCCTTTCCAGAATGTGACATGCCCAACCAGGACCCCCTCAACATCGGTAATCGCATTTAGCAAACCGGTGGGAAGAATTCCGGGTTCGATTCCTAAATCCCGAGCGCGAGGGCGTTTCACTTCTGGATCTGCCACTACCTCCAATCCAGTTTCTGATTCCTGGCCATAGCCATTGGATGCAACGGGGACCATGAGCACAAGAATGAGAGGCAGCATACATGCCAGACGAGGCGCATGTATATAGCTCCCGAAAGCCTTGCTAGGATTAAATCTGTTCGTTTTCATGAGCTCATCGGTCCTGATTTAGCGTGTTGCTCGAAGATCTTGGTGCATTTTGTTTTTGCATTGTCTGAAAGCGTTTGAAAGTGTGTGAAAATGAAAATGAGGACAAATACACGGGGACATCCGATCTCATTCTGAATATAACGGCGCGACACGATCCTCTACCACATCCTTTCCGAATCGAAATTGTCTTCAACCCAGAACTCCGTGACAATAGGAATCTTAGGTGGAATGGGCCCACAGGCGGGCATTGAACTGGCTACCCAGGTTGTTGCCCAGACCGCTGCAAGGCGAGATCAAGACCATATACCTCTCATTTTGTACAGTCAGCCTAACGTGCCTGACCGAACAGCTTTCCTGACTGAAGAATCCGCACCCAGCCCTGCGCTTGCGATTGCTGAAGGTCTTTCGACGCTTCAGGAAAGTGGGGCCCAAATCGCAGGAATTGCATGCAACACGGCACATGCACCGCCCATTTTTGATGAGGTCCAAAGGGCGCTGAAAGAAAGAAATGCAACGATCAAAGTCTTTCATCTTATCGAAGAAACGGTACGAGCAATCACGACTGAGTTTCCTTCCATCAAAAGGGTGGGCGTCCTGGGGACGAAGGGCACTCTGTCTTCTAGGATGTATGACGATCGCCTGGAAAAATTCGGATTAATTGCCCTTCGACCTCCCAATATGGAGGGACTGATGGCCGCCATTTACGACCCGGAAACCGGTGTGAAATCATGTTCTTCACCGATTCACCCGGCGGCCAGAGAGCAGATTCTCGAAGCCATAGAACAGGTAGAGAAACTCGGAGCCGAAGCGGTAATATTGGGGTGTACCGAACTGCCGCTTGCCGTCCCCGAACCAAGCGTGAATGGTCTAGCTATGATCGATCCTTCGGCAATGTTGGCTCGTGCGCTCGTACATTATGCATCGCCGGATCGGCTTCGCGAGATGCGCGTTCCTGACGACTACTCTTAACAACCACACCGTTCCACTTGCTCATGTCAATCCGGGAAATGCTAAGTCCGGCAGTCGAAGACTATCTGAAGGCGATTTACAAGCTTCAGAGTGAGTCGAATGTGAGTACGTCCGGGTTGGCAGGTCACCTCGGTGTCGCATCGGCGTCGGTCACTAAAATGGTGAAGCGACTTTCGGGATTGGGACTCGTGACCTATGCCTCATATAAAGGGGTGCGGTTGACGGCGGCCGGTGAAAAAATAGCGCTGGAAATAGTTCGGCACCACCGACTCCTCGAGACCTACTTGAGAGAAATCATGGGATATGACTGGGAGACGATGCACGCGGAGGCAGAGCATCTAGAGCATCATATTTCAGAAGAGTTCGAGGATCGACTCGACAAGATGCTGGGATATCCCACCCACGATCCTCATGGAGACCCGATTCCATCTCGGGACGGCGTCATGATCAACGTAGCCTCAGAGCCGCTCGTCACGTGCCCGATAAACACGCCATTGATCGTGCGCAGGGTAGCGGATACAGATCCGGGGGCGCTCCAAAAATTGGAACATCTGGGATTGCTACCAGGCGCTAAGATTAATATTTCTGGTGGAAATGACCATGTCTTGGAAGTCACGACGGATGGAAGTACAACGGAAATGAAAGTTGAACACGATCTGGCCGCACAAGTATTTGCATCGACAGAGGTAGAATAATTAGCGCATGAATAGACGCGATGCCGTCAGAACTGACGTTCTGAACCTTTTTAAAAACAACGGGAAAAGAGCCTTTAGGCCAAAGGAGGTAGCCAAGAAACTCGGCTACACCGATAACGAGGATTATCGCACGTGCCGTGAAGTCCTTGAAGATCTCGTCGACAGTGGTCAGATCACGCGCTCGAAAGGAAATCGATTCATATTCAGGCCCGTGGCCTCCTTGCTACAAGGAAAGCTAAGTGTTCATCCGGCGGGATATGGATTTGTCCGGGTAGAAGGCCATGAGGAAGACTTTTTTGTACGTTCGCGGAGAATGAACACAGCGCTCGATGGCGATCTCGTTCACATCGGTCTTGCAGCTAAAAAGGCCGGTGATAAACGACGTGAGGCAGAGATCCTTGAGGTACTCAAACGTGGAAGAACCAAAGCCGTCGGCACCTTCGAGCATTCCGGTTCATTTGCAGTCGTCATTCCTGATGACAAAAAACTTACGCATGACATATTTGTAGATCTCGATACAGTCGGTGGGGCGAAGGACGGCGACAAAGTACAAGTATCTATAGATGCATTTGAACACCGGGGGGCAGCTCCGCGTGGGCGCATCTTGAAGATTATCGGCTCTTCGAATGACCCGGCAATCCAGACGATCGCCCTGGCAATGAGCATCGGCATCGAGGTGGATTTTCCCGAAGATGTTCTCGCCGAAGCCACCTCAATACACGGAACGGTCACCCCAAACGAGATCAGTCGAAGAGAAGATTTTCGTGGGCATCGCGTATTTACGATCGACCCGGTGGACGCAAAAGATTTTGATGATGCGCTTCACCTCGTTCAGCTCGGGCCGAACCGGTTCGAAGTTGGCATCCACATAGCCGATGTAAGTCACTACGTAACACCTGGGTCTGATATCGATAGAACGGCTCGTGAACGCGCAACGAGTGTGTATCTGGTAGACCAGGTTATTCCGATGCTTCCTGAGCGGCTTTCGAATGAGATTTGCTCCCTCAATCCTGGCTCGGACAGACTGGCCTTTTCCTGCATCGCCGAACTTGACGGCGAGGGAAACGTGCAGCAATTTCGAGTAGTCGAAAGTGTCATTCACTCCAAACATCGATTCTCTTACGAAGAGGCGCAAGAAGTTCTACTTGGCCTTAATGACGCTCATGAAGCGAGTGACGACCTGAAAACGCTGAACGATCTGGCCCTCAAGATGAGAAAACGCCGCTTCAAGGAAGGTTCGATTGATTTCGACATTCAGGAGGTTCGCGTAGATCTCGATGAGAATGGCCGCCCGTTACGAATCGTCCCCAGGGAACGTCGGGATTCGAACAGACTAATCGAAGAGTTTATGTTGTTGGCGAATCGACTGATCGCAGCTCGATATGGAGAGCTGGATTCTGCGTTTGTGTTTCGTATTCACGATCCGCCTGATCAGGAACGAATCACACGCCTGTCCGACTACGTTCGAATTTTTGGACATGAATTGCCCCACGAATCGGGACACGTGTCACCCATCGCCTTGAATGCGCTATTGCGGTCTGTTTCCGGAAAACCGGAATCGGCCGTCATAGAGCAGGCAGCACTCAGGAGCATGTCGAGAGCTCGATACGATGTTGAAAATCGAGGCCACTACGGACTCGCTGCAGAACACTACACTCATTTCACTAGTCCGATTCGTCGCTATCCGGATCTTCTCGTCCATCGATTGATCAGGGAACAGCTGAACGGCGGCTCGCTCGTGGACGGCGAGTCGTTGGGCGATCTACTAGTGCATTGTTCTGAAAGAGAAGTAAAAGCCACAGAAGCTGAGCGAGAATCGATCCAGCTGAAAAAAGTTGAATACGTCCTTGCACATGTTGGCGAAGAATATGCAGGCGTAATCACCGGAGTATCTCGATTTGGGGTCTTCATCGAGTTGGAAGAGCTCCTCGTCGAGGGGATGGTGCACGTTCGAGACATGGGTACCGACTATTATGAGTACGATGAGGATACATTCAGTCTCGTCGGCTCTCGAACGGGAAAAAGATATCGTCCAGGTGGTAGAGTCCGCGTATTAATCGCCGGAGCCAGTATCGAAAAACGAGAAATCGATTTTTCGTTCGTTTAGAGGGTAAAATGACTTAATGTTACCTCTCGTTTAGCCGAAATCAACTGAATACCCTCGATTAGCACGTTTGACCATGAGTTTTCTCCCCACTTGGAGAACATATCCCCTTCTTGCACGAAACCAATACCGGATTGCGCTGAGGCAGATGCAATCTCAGCAGGGTTGGTTTATGCGGATTGTCATGGCGTTCATGATGGCGTATTCCGCTTTCATCTTGCTGACGCTCGGTTTCTTTTTTGATCGTTTCTCAGTCGAAATGTGGCCAAATGTTGGGCCTGTCGAGGTCGTAAATCGTTCACTTCTGGCGGGATTCGTAAGTCTGTTTTTCCTTCGATTTCTGTTCCAGAAAACGCCGCGGATGAAAGTTGTCCCGTACCTGCATCTTCCGATTCGGAAATGGACCTTGATATCCTTTTTCCAGTCGGCTTCGCTTCTTTCGGTCCACAACTTTTATCCCCTCCTGTTTTTCATTCCTTTCTGGATGCGTTATGTGGTGGGAGGAGAAAGCCTTGTGGGACATTCAATGTGGATCAGTGCTGTCTTCATGCTCTTGATCGCATCACACTTCGCAAACCTGTTGCTGAGAAGTATCCTCAAACGACGGGCCACGCTGTTCTATATCTGGATGACGCTCTTCATTGCCACCGCGTTCATCGATGAAACCGCTGGCATAGGATTGCAACAACGGGCATCTTCCTACCTGTTTTCGAACATCCTGTCTGGAGACATGATCAGTCTCGCACTTCTCGGGGCATTCACGCTGTTCATGATGATTGCCTCCACGGTGTTTCTCCACCGAGCGATCAGCAACGCAAATGAGGTGGGTGATCTGGGGACGGTGCGAGTCCGGAGCTTCAACGTGCCCACCGAGTGGGGCCTATTTGGCCAGCTCTTTCGCATGGAGCTCTTGCTGATGTGGAGAAACAGGCGCCCCAGGCATTATCTGTTTGTTTCCCTCCTCTTTTCGACGATGTATCTGGTATTGATGCTTAGCTCTGGAGAAGCTCTGGGCGGAATCGCCTTCGCAGCAATTCTCGGCCTCTTCGCTTCTGGCGGGTTTGCCCTCAACTATGGGCAACTAATGTTCGGCTGGGATTCTTCTTATTACCCTGCGCTAGTTTCCAGAAATGTCTCTTACGCCGAGCTAGTCCGGGCCAAAGTGACCACGTTGCAACTCTCATGCCTGGTGCTATTCGTCGGATCTCTGCCCCTATTCATTTGGCTACGGCCAGAACTGGTCCCGCTTCACTTCGCGTTTTTATTCTATAACGCGGGGATCACCACGATGCTCATTATGGAACTGGCGTCCCGAAACAAGCAGTATGTCGACATCGGAAAGAGTGGTGGATTTTTCAATTATGAGGGTTTTTCTGCCAAGCACTGGCTGTGGTTTATTCCCACTGCGCTCCCTCCCGTTCTCTTCTTACAGGCGATGGGTGGTTCTCCGCGTCTTGGTCTCTTAATTCTTGCCAGTCTCGGTTTCCTCAGCCTCCTGTTAACAAAAGGTTGGACTCGTTATTTTGCGCGTGGTCTGGCACTGCGCAAACACAATATGCTAGAGGGATACAGACAGAGTGCACGTTGAACTGAATAAAATACTGAAGCGTTACGGCGATAAGACCGCCCTCGAAATTGCCGCCTGGTCGCTTGAACCAGGAGAGGTCGTGGGATTAGTCGGTAGCAATGGCGCGGGTAAAACAACCTTCCTTCGCATTCTGCTCGACCTGCTTCGGCCCAACGAGGGACACGTCCGAATCGATGGAAGAGAACACGCTGTGGACGCATCATGGCGAGCGCGAACCGGCTCGTTTTTGGATCGATCATTTCTTGTTGAATACCTGACAATTCCCGAATATCTCGAATTCGTGGGCACGACTTTTGGCTATTCAAAACGAGAAATAGCTTCAAATCTGGAAGCGTTCGAGCAATTTCTCCCAGTTTCTCGCGTGGATCGGAATCGGCTCATTCGCGACCTGTCGACGGGCAACGCGAAGAAAGTGGGTATCCTCGCCGCTTTGTTTGTTCGACCCGATTTTCTAGTCCTCGACGAACCATTCGCGAATCTCGATCCTCCCTCACAGATCCATCTGAAAGAAATACTTCTCTCGATGGCTGGCGAAGACGGAACGACCATGATTATTTCCAGCCACGACTTGGGTCACGTTACGGAAGTGTGTGGCCGCATTACACTGCTGGATCGGGGTTCTGTGAGGCTTGACATCGAGACAAATGAACAGACATTGATCGAGCTCAATGAATTCTTTTCTGGCGATGACATCACATCTGCCACCTAGACCATCTTCCTGGCAAATCTGCCTTAGTTAGTCTCAGATAACGGACAGGCGTGACAACGCGCATCAACGGCCGCATCTCTGTGAGATGCAGGTAAGTCCCAGTCAGATCTTGGACACTGGTCAATTGTGTCCCACACATTTGTTCGTTCGGCGCCTTCGTGCTCCACACCGCCTGACACGATGCCGGTTGGTCCTTCTGAGCCGGGGGATGCAGCCTGCACCACCGATTCTGACACGAGGTCCGAAAGGCAATCGATAAATAGAGGATGGCAATTCAATCCAGAAGCAACGTGGTAGTGTGGAATCCCTGCGGCTTCCGCAACGCCTCGCATCCGAACGTCAAGAAGAAAAGCTGTGTCGAATTGCTCGCTAACGTGGTCCACCGGGACGACGACAACCGCTCTTGTGCCTGCGCGAGCCATCCGCCTTAACCGCTCCTGTAGATCGAAGCTGACTTTGTCTCCCCAAGAACGACTGCGAACGAATGAAAGAGAAAACGATCTATCGTTACCTCTTTTGGCCATGATTCCTTCAACAGTCTGATGAACTAGGCAGCAATATGGATCACGACTCTTATCCTGAGGCTGCGCCGGAATGCCATGCGCAGCAAATAGGATCTCTACCTCTTTCCGAATGTGTCTCGGAAACCGCTGCAGCGCCTGCTCGATTCTCTCATTGAGCGAAGAGATGTATTTCTCGCGCGTGGCGAACTGCCAGACGGCCGTCGTCGGGCGCGCGTCGAAGGCGCGCGTTTTGATGAGAGCTTCCCAGGAAGCCAGGGCGCGACCAGTCGTTTCGGCTGCATACTGCGGAAAGAGCGGGAGCAATACCACGTGCGTCACGCCATCTTTATCCATCTGACGTGCTGCCTCGCGCATGCTGGGCGTTCCGAACGGAGAGGCGAGATAGGTCGAAAAATGCACGCCTTCAGGTAGATCAGCGCCCGCGAGCAGTTTGGACTTCAAATCAACAGATTGCTCGGTGTTGAGCCGGTTGATCGATTTTCCGCCTCCAATAGCTCGGTATTCCGAAATGACCTGGCGGGACAATAATCTTGCTGAAAACCGCGAATGCAGGTGTTTGAACCATAGCCTCCAGCCCGAACGCGCTCCCGGAGGCAACATCAATCGATGATAGAGATAGGGGAATACGTCTTCTGTCTTCTCGGGAGCACCTGGTACCAGGAGTACAATCCCCACCTTGTCACCCGGTCCCGGATCTATGGGATCAGGCGAAAAAAACCGGCCATCGTAGAGCCGGTAATCCTTGGCGTATGCTTTTGCCAGGTCGCGCGGAGACATTTACAGTCGAAAAGCTTTAGGGTCGAGATCTAAAATATTGCTGTTAGAATTCGCTATGCTGACGGAGAGAATCGAGCTTGTAGCGTGAATTCACCCTCACCATCTCGAACGACTCAACGACGCACATCCATTCCAATACAATCACATTCCAATACAATCACATTCCAATACAATCACATTCCAGTACAATCAAAAAGTAGGTAGTAGATGTAGTCTCCTGTTTTCAGGAATGATGAAGGTGGCATCATTTCCGAAAACCTTCACCAGATACGCGACAAGGATTCACACCGGGGCTCGAAACTCAGCAAGAAATTTTCGTCAGAGACAATCGTGTGGCTAAAAAACGCTTATGCGCGCCGTAAAGAAGTTCAAATTGAGCTGACCGCAGCTCGAAACTACTCTTCATTTTGTCGCTAATTGTCAGAAGATAGCCAGCTCCGAACATGGCCTGGCCAGGTGGTTGGCACTGGGCTGCTCCACGACATCTGCTCCTTCTTGGTCGGATGCATCAGCTCAAGACGTGCCGCATGCAGCGCAAGGTTTTTCCCATCGAGCTCCGTTCGAGAACCGTAGCGAAAATCACCTATTAGGGGAAATCCACGCGTCGAACATTGAACTCGGATCTGGTGCGTGCGCCCGGTTTCCAATTTGATCTCAATCAATGAGCACTCCGGGAGATTGCCTGACGCAGCGAACCGATGCAACGTTTTCATCTCAAGACGAGCTTCTTTGGCACCCGCCGTGCCTGAGGCTACCACTCGAACATCCTCTCTGCTTTTTGCCAAATCACCCTTCAACAGGTAATCTTCCCAGGCACCCGCCCCAGGGGTTCGTCCCTCTACGAGCGCCAAATACACCTTTTGAACGGATCGCTCTTTGAATTGTGCTGCGAGACGCGATGCAGCTTTCGATGTACGAGCGAACAGCATGACACCCGAAGCAGGCCGATCAAGTCGATGAACAAGGCCGAGGAAAACGGCCCCAGGTTTATTGTAACGATCTTTTACCCAGGCCTTCCCCATGGTGAGTAGATCCAGATCTCCGGTTCTATCTCCCTGAGAAAGAACACCTGCGGGCTTGTTCACTACCAGGAGATGGTTGTCTTCGTAAATAACCAAAATGCTCACGACCTGCTCATTTCCTCTTTCTGTTTTCTAGATAACGACTGATAAACGAGGGCATAACTGTGGTCGATCAGTTCCAAGACCAATCTGGTGGGAAGGCTTTCATCTAAGACTACTGTATTCCAGTGTTTCTTGTTCATATGATATCCCGGCAAGACTGACGCATGCGACTCGCGCAATTCCAGTGCTCGTTCGGGATCACACTTTAGATTGATCCGAAGAGGATGAGCTTCGAGCGAGATCAGAACGAACATTTTCCCGCCAACCTTGAACACAAGCGTATTTTCATCGAAGGGAAACCCTTCTGTGGCGCCCGCTTTTGCCCGACAGTGTTTGTAGATTTGTTCGAGCATCGGATAGGAACAGGATTGTTTGTGGGAGCCAGATTAATTCCCGCCGTTCCGACCCTTCGTTGCCCATCGCGGTTCCCAACTAGCAGTGAAGTCCGTTTACCAACATGCAACAAGAAGACTTACAGTACTCGGGCGAACTCTCGCGTAAACTGCTTCACCTTCTTGCTGCAGCCTACCCTCTCGGTTATCTCTGGTTGGGGCCTAAAAATGGAATCTTCGTGTTAACGGCCATATCAGTCATCGCGCTCGGTCTGGATTTTTCGAGATGGCGATTCGAACCGGTTCATGTCTTTTTTGACCGCTGGTTTGGATTTATGATGCGCAGGAGCGAAAAAAACACAACCAGCAAGTGGCCAGCCATTAATGGTGCAACGTGGACCACCGTTTCGTTCACCGTCCTAGTTTTCTTGTTTCCGGTAGACGTGGCTATCGTCTCCTTCGTGTTATTTATGATTGGCGATGCCGCTGCCGCACTCGTCGGTCGCAAATGGGGACGCCATCCCTGGGCCAGAAACGGATGTACGATCGAAGGCTCACTTTCCTTTTTGATCTCCAGTTTGTTGGCGGCTTTTTTGCTGTCGTCTCAGCTTTCGCCCGTCGGTGCTTTTGAACTCACCCTTCCAGCAATTGTGATTGCCTGCATTGTAGCCAGCCTCATCGAAGCGGCTCCCCTCAGAGTGAATGACAACCTGGTCGCACCCCTTGGTGCGGCCCTCAGCATGGTGGCCGTTTCCGCAGTATTTTGAACAATCTGATTGTAATCGTTATGGCGCGATCACTCTCCCAAGCACTCAAGTCCTCCAGCCGTGGCTAAACTCACATCGACAGCGATACGGAAATTCACAAAGCTTGAGCCATTCCCTCAGCCTGACGTGATCCATATAAAAAATCCCGTCGTTCTGATGCATGGATTTGGATTGCTAACGTTTTTAGCCAAAGGAGGCCATCTACATGAGGAAGCAATGAACCTCCGCCTTCGTGGTGTACAGGCATTTGCTCCAAATATTTCGCCCTATCACGTGATTCCGCAGCGCGCGGCGATGTGGAAGGATCGCATCGAACATATTCTGAAAGCATGCGAAGCCGACACAGTTAACCTAATTGCCCATTCAATGGGAGGCCTCGATGCTCGATTTCTGATCAGCAAGTTGGATATGGCGCAGCACATCTCATCGCTGACCACCATTTCAACACCTCATCGAGGTTCTTCCCTGACTCATATGGCGTTGAAACAGCCAGAGAAGATTCGCGATCTTGTGAGAAATGCTGCTAACTGGTTGGGAGAGAATGTTCTGGAGAGCGAAACCGACCTGCACGCAGCCATCGAAAGTTTGACTCCAGAAGCTCTTAACGAGTCTTTTAATGACGAGGTACCTGACGTCGAGTCGGTTTATTATCAGTCATACGCCGGAAGCGCGGGCAAGGGCAAGCTGAATTCTATCAATCCCATTTTTCGACCACTGAATTCTTGGATGTACAAGCGCGAAGGTGTTAACGATGGAATCGTCTCGGTTTCGTCAGCTACGTGGGCAAACTTCAGAGGAGAAATCGAAGCCGATCACCTTCAACAGATAGGGATTGATGTTCTTTCAGGTAGTTCGTTTTCCTCGAAAACATTCATCTCCGAGTTGGTCGCTGAATTAGGCCGTGAGGGCTTTTGACCGGCACCTACTACTACAAACCCGTCACCATGAAGTGTACGTACGTAATTCTGCTAGCCGTTCTCTTCGCCACAGGTTGCAATCCTTCCGGATCGGACCTCATCCTGCACAACGGCACACTTTGGACGGCCAACCCTGACCAGCCCTGGGCAGAAGCTCTAGTCATCAATGATGGAGTGATAGAACTGGTCGGTACAAGTGAAGACGCACTTGCATCGCGCGGGTCGACGACTCGAGTTATTGATTTGAAAGGTGGATTTGCCGTACCGGGATTCAACGATACGCACATTCACTTCGGCTCAGCGGCACGCTTCCTGGAATTCAACATCATGAGAACATCTACGCAAGAAGAGTTTTTCGAGCGCGTAGAAGACGTGACCTCAAGATTGAATGAGGGTGAATGGATCTTGGGAGGCATGTGGGGAGCGTACGATGACTGGGCGGAAGGGAGCGTTGGAGGGGAGGCACGGCAGCCGTTTGTGCCAGAAATCGGTCGGGTCGAGACCCTCACAGCATCCTATCCCATGTTCATCCGCAAGTATGACAATTCTGAGTTCGCGGCAAATCAAAAAGCATTCGAACTGGCAGGAGTCGAGTATTCCAATCCAGTGGCGGAAGGTGTGACATTCGACCTCGATGACGACGGCAATGCAACTGGCATCATGCGTGGCAGAGGCGTTGGCCTTCTTTTTCGAGAGGTTCTTCCGGACGGCTTCTCAATGGAGCGACGTATTTCACAAACTAGAAACGCGCTGGCCGAAATTCGCAAGTACGGAGTGACCTCTGTAAGTGACATGTCCGACGACACGCAACTGGAGATTTATGAATCTCTTCGAATGACGGATGAACTAACCACCAGGATACATTTTCGCTATTTCCTTGATCGATGGAGTGAGCTTCAGGCTGACGGTATTGGAGTTGGGTCCGGGGATGAATGGATAAGGCTGGGAGCCCTGAAAGGGCACATAGACGGAATCATGGGTACGAGTTCCGCTCGATTCTTCGAACCCTATGAAACAGACGAGATGAACTTCGGTCGCTGGAGACAACTCATGGTGGGCGAGAATGGAGAGTTCGTAGAAGGCCAGTTTCTGGGTTATATGCTAAATGCAGACAGCGCCAACCTTCAACTGTCGATTCACGCAATTGGTGATGAAGCCAACAGCCTGCTCATGGATTACCTGGAGGAAATGGATAGAATCAATGGAGAGAAAGAGCGACGATTCCGACTCGTTCACGCGCAGGTCATCGCTCCGGAAGATTTTGAACGGTTGGGTCGACTTGGTGTGATAGCAGAAGTCCAACCGTTTCACCTCTCTGACGATATGCGTTGGATGGAGGAACGAATCGGGTTTGAGCGAAGCAAGGGGGCCTATGCATTTAAGCGTCTGCTTGACGGTGGCGCCGTTCTGGCCTTTGGATCAGACTGGCCCGGAACGTCGGCGGCCGAATATCCAATCAACCCAATGATGGGGCTTTACGCTGCAGTCAGCAGACAGACCATCAATGGCGAACCCGAGGGTGGTTGGTTCGCAGAAGAGCGAATTACAATGGACGATGCCCTGCGAGCTTATACCTACAGTGGGGCCTTCTCGACTTACGAGGAAGATATCAAGGGATCGCTGGAAGCCGGAAAGCTGGCCGACATCGCCGTCTTAGATCACAATTTGTTCGAAATTGATCACAACGACATACTTACGACTCGGGTCACGATGACAATCCTAAACGGTGAGGTTGTCTACGAAAACTAGCAAAAACTCTGAGCGCTACTCAATCATCAGGTCGCCGTAAGAAACTAATTCCCCTAACCTGTCGAAAATAAAAAGCCTGACAAGTCCGGTTCGAGCCAGAAGCGCGGGGCTAAATCTGAATATGTAAGCCCCGGGATCGCTGGTGTCGATGATGTCGTCGAGCGTTCGCAAATTGCCAGATGAATCCCTTCCCCTTAGTGCCAGACCTCCCTGTACCGCGTTGAATTCCAGGATCGTCACTGGAATGGTTACAAAATCGATGGTCGCTGGATTTGGGTAGGCAGGGTCGAATCGGACCTTGCCTCCGTAAACAGGCGCAATCCTCCAGTCATCTTGATCATCGTTGATGATTAGTCCTGTTCGATCGGTCTGCGCGAAACCGTCTGGGGCTTCTCCCGCCGACTGCACAAATTCATCCTGCTGTTCCTGGGTATCGCATCCTCCACAAAGAATGGCTACAAGCAGTAGTAGAGAAAGTGTCGCTCTCACCGTATCCTCTGGTGGGCCTTGTTAATGGTCAATTCGCGTCTCCCAACCATCGCCGCCCCTTCACGTTCCCCCGGTAGCACCGAATGACTGCCCTTTCAGCCAAAAACGTAAGCGTTTCGCTTTCCGGAAAACCAATTCTTGTTGGCCTAGACTTCGAGATTAACGGCGGCTCCTGGACTGGTGTGCTCGGACCCAATGGGAGCGGAAAAACGACTTTATTGAGGGCAATAGCCGGTTTACTGGAATACACAGGCACGCTTCTTTTGAACGGAAAGGATGTTTCTGTCTGGTCGAGTCGAGAAATGGCGAGGCAGCTCGCATTCGTGCGACAATCTCATTCCATGGCCTTCGATTTTAGAGTTCGCGAACTCGTACTGCTAGGCCGTTCCCCGCATAAATCGATGCTATCGAGTTACGATGATGAAGACGACAGACGCGTTTTTGAAGCCCTTGAAAGTGTTGATCTGGGCGGCTTCGCGAATCGCTCGTTCCACTCGCTCAGTGGTGGCGAGCAACAACGTGTTCTTCTTGCCCAGGCGCTAGCTCAAGGTGCCGATATTCTACTTCTTGATGAGCCGACAACCTATTTGGATGTGCATCACCAATATGAGTTCATGCAACATGTCAGGGGGCTGGTCGATCAAGGGAAAACGGTCATTGGCGCAATTCATGACCTCGAATTGGCAGCACGATTTTCGGACGATGTTCTGATTCTTCGCGGTGGCCGAGTGGCGGCGAGTGGAACACCCTCTGAAGTGTTAAACGAAGAATTATTGGCCGGTGTTTTTCGGATGCGAGCTCGTGTAGAATCAGACACGAACAGTTCTGTTCGGATAGCCTACGACGAACCGCTTTCTTAAAACGAACGTTGCCTTAATACGATCGTTGCCTTGAGATGAACCCCGCAGCGAGACAAATTCAGGTCGTGAAACGTAGCAGCAGACTCAGCGTTTTTAGGCTGAAGCAAGAATAACGAGCTGCGAACGCGCCTCGAAATGAACTGAATCACCCCCGATTGAATGAAGATCTATACTCGAACAGGCGACGCCGGAGAAACCGGACTATTCGGAGGGCCCCGCGTTCCGAAGGATCATGATAGGATCGAAGCGTACGGGACGGTTGATGAATTGAATTCGATCATTGGGCTCGCGCGCGCAGTTCTCGCTGAAGCGAGAACAAGCGCGCGCTTCAACAGCCAACAAACAGGAGAGGCAGCTCGCGATCAAACGCTTTCTCCCGCGGAAGCGCTCAACGAATTGGATGATTGGCTTCGACGAATCCAAAATGAGCTTTTCGATCTGGGCGCAGACCTCGCGACGCCTGTGGAGGCCAAAGCAACTATCAGCAGAATGAGCGCTGAAGCTGTGACTCGACTCGAAGAAGAGATCGATGATCTCGAAGCCGCTCTCAATCCTCTCAAGACGTTTATCCTTCCAGGCGGAAGCACAGTGGCCTCTCATCTTCATGTAGCTAGAGCCGTTTGCCGGCGAGCAGAAAGAAGAACAATTTCACTCGCCGCTACTGAAAGCATCAACAATACCTGTACAGTCTACCTGAACCGTCTTTCAGACGCATTATTTGTAGCCGGAAGATGGATAAACGCGGCGCTGGATCACCCAGACCACCCCTGGAGCGCCGGGAATGACTCTGAAACTTGATCAATTTCAAACCGTGTTAATAACAGGAATATCACAATTCTAGTCAAGAAGCGCGTAGTAACGGCCGATAATGTATATTGTGACGCCCCATAGTCACGCGTGAGCCGTTTTCGGCCGGCCTAAAAACCATTCTATCTTTCTGATTCATGCGAGACCGACCTTATCTACTAGCAGCACTGTTTGTAGTTGTTGCCACGTTTCTTGTGGCCCGAGTATATCGTGGCCCCGCAAACATTACGGGGACCAGCGACGATGTCATTATTACTGCGGCGCTTCAAATTGACCAGTTTGGACTTCCCGTATCGGATTTAACTGTTTCCGAATCAGTTGTCCGCAGAAATCAGACGTTTTCTGATCTCTTGACCCCGCATCACGTCGACTATCAGCGCATCGTTTCGCTGGCCCGCAGCCAGAAAGAAGTGTTTGACGTCCGCCGTCTCAAAGCAGGTAAATCGTATCACGTGTACACCGACTCGATTGGAGTCGCCAAGTACATGGTTTATGAGAGAGACCGCACAAGTTTTGTGGTCTTCGATCTAGGAGAAGAGCCGACAGCCAGACTAGAAGAACGCGTTGTGAGCGTCAGAGTACGTGACGTTCAGGGCATCATAACTCATTCGTTGTACATGACACTGGTCGATCAGGGCATCCACCCGACGGTCGCCAATGAAATGTCAGAGGTATTTGCCTGGCAGATAGACTTTACCCGAATTCAAAAAGGCGATGCTTTCCGAATCATTTTCCAAGAAGAGTATGTGGGAAATGAACGCGTCGGAATGGGCGAGATCCTTGCTGCTAGATTTGTGCATTTAGGCAGCGACTATTTCGGCTTTCATTACGAAAATGGCGACGTTGACGAACACTATGACGAAACCGGGAAAAGTCTTAGAAAAGCGTTCTTGATGGCTCCCGTAGAGTTCAAACGAATCTCTTCCAGCTTCTCGAGAAATCGTTTTCATCCGGTTCAAAAACGATATAAAGCCCATCTCGGAACGGACTACGCCGCGGACAGAGGCACCCCAATTCGAGCTACCGGTGATGGTGTAATTTCAGAGGCCCGATATAAGCAATACAACGGGAATTACGTCAAAATCAGGCATAATGGTACCTATTCGACCCAGTATCTCCACATGTCAAAAATTGCGTCGGGCATGCGACCAGGCGTTACGGTCAAGCAGGGACAGGTGATCGGATATGTAGGTTCAACAGGCCTAGCAACAGGAAACCATGTTTGCTATCGCTTCTGGAAGAACGGACAACAGGTAGACCACCGGCGAGAAAAATTCCCGTCCGTTGGCCCCGTTCCAATCCAGTTCACATCTGACTTTAATCGCGTGCGGGACAGTTATCTCATTCAGTTGTCGAATCCGATAGACCCGACAATTGACATGAGCTATGCCAAGCTGCTGGAAACGCCAGAAGCCATCACTTCTCCCTGATTCTTGCTGAGGCCAGAGTCCGGAGAGCTATTTCTTGATTTCGTAAGCGGTATCCGGGGACGGTGCCGGCTCGCGAAATCTTCCGCGGTTGTTTTCCGTCACGTTGAATTCAGTCGTGGATTCTCCCCCCCGGCTCTGAATTCTTACCGTATAAGATCCAGCCTGCAGGTAGCGATTCCCGTTCGGCTTGAGGTCGGATTCCTCATCGGAGACAGTCAGATCGTAGGGCACGTAATTGAGCCCTACAGCTAACTCGACTTCAAATTCTGAGAACACCTCTCCTTCGGCATCTTCAATGCGTATCGTGCTGGAGCCACCTTGCGCGGACCAGAGTGAAAACGAAGTAGATGGCTCCGCATAGTCCGAGTACGGGGCGCGGCGTGTTCCCCAAGATGAACTGTAATTGACATCTCGGGCCGAATAGAGATGAACCGAAGCAGACATGAGCTCCTGGTCAAGCTCTTGAATGAGCGAGATATCGGCACGGTAAATCGAGCGGCCATGCGTTCCAATCAGGAGATGCTTTTCTCGCGCTTGAATCTTGAGATCATGAACCGCCACATTTGGCAGCTCATCAGCTAACCCAATAAACGACCCTCCTCCATCTAGAGACGCATAGACTGCGTGATCAGTACCCACGAAAAGAAGATCCGGGTTCTGCGTGTCTTCGATGATGACATTCACCGGCTCTGCGGGTAGATCAATCCCGATTCTAGTCCAGGACTGCCCAAAGTCGTCACTGCGATACACATATGAGTCAAAGTGATCCCACCGGTATCCGTTTAGCGTGGCATAGACCCGTGACTCAACATGACTCGACGCAGCTACGCGACTGACCCAGAGATTCTGCGGTAATGATTCATCGATGCGGGTCCATGAAACACCTCCATCACGCGTGACGTGAATCATCCCATCATCGGATCCCGTGTAAATCAAACCGAATGTAATCGGTGATTCATCGATAGCTGCCAGCGTCCCGTAGGGGACATCGCCGGCCTGTCCGCCATGTGTCAGATCGGGCGAGATGGCTTTAAGATCGGCTCCTCTATCCATCGATCGGTACAGCCGGTTAGCACCGTAATAAAATATATCCTGGTTGTGACGCGACAAGAGAATGGGCGTTTGCCAGTTAAACCGAAGAGGCTTTTCGCCCAGTTCGTGCCTCGGGCGAATCGAGATGCGTTCGCCTGTGGTTCGATTGATGCGGCTGTAAAAACCAAACTGTGAGCCGTAGTACACAGTGTCATTCGTCCGGGTATCGACCTGGACCTGCATTCCATCCCCACCTCCGAGCCTATCGTAAGGATACCGGCCGCTAGCGTACCAGTTGTACGATGCTTCATAGATGTGTGGCCCCATCCAGGTCCCGTTATCCTGCAGCCCACCGTACACACGGTATGAGTCTGCGTTGTCTACCTGAATGGAATAGAACTGGCCAACTGGAGGGACATTGAGCTTCGACCAAGTCTCTCCGGCGTCGTAAGACATGTTCAACCCGCCGTCGTTGCCGTTGATGATGTGACCACCACGATTCGGATTCATCCAGAGCGCCTGATGGTCTGAATGAACATGTGATTCTCCAATCGAGCTCCAGTTCATCCCGCCATCGTCCGAGCGAATAATGGGGACTCCCATCGCATAAATCTGGTCAGCGTCTTCGGGCGCGACTCGAATTTCGCCGAAGTAATACCCATAGGAGTTGTATACCCCATCCAGATACTCGTCGTGCGTCCGAGACCACGTTGCACCGGCGTCATCACTTCGATAGACTTCGAGTCCGATTACAGGAGAATTGAAAAGCTGGGCATTTGCGTCATCAACAAACTCAACGAGCGCGACAGGTTCAATCGTATCGCTTTCAATCATCTCGCGGACGGCCGCTGCGCTATATCTTTCTGGAAATCGCTCCTGTGAGAGAAATTCCTGAATGCTTTCATCATCCAGCTGAAGGAAGTCGCTCTTGCTCATATCCCGCAGGTCCTCGCGCGATAGTCCTTCCTCCTCCTCTTCTCCTTCGCTTTCCTCCTCCTCTCGACGATTTTGATTGTCGAGAGCAGCATACATGATATTCGAGTCTCCCGGAAAAATGGCGAGGCCAATCCGTCCGGCTCCTTCACCACCTGGAAATCCGCTGTTTTCGATTCTACTCCAGGAATCTCCTCCATCGACGCTCTTGAAAATACCCGATCCGGGCCCACTTTCGACGAAATTCCAGGATCGGCGTTCTCGTTCCCACGTTGCGGCAAACAATATATCCGAGTTATTGGGATCGATAACTAAATCAATCGCACCACTGCGCTCATCTTCAAATAGCGTTTTAGTCCAGGTCTCTCCACCGTCGCTCGTCTTAAACACTCCGCGGTCGGCACTTGGCGAATAAAGCGCTCCGACCGATGCGACCCAGACCGTGTTCGGGTCATCAGGATGTATAACAATTCTACCCGTCCGGTGTGTCCCGTCCAGACCCATGTGCGTCCAAGTAGATCCCCAATCCGTGCTTTTGTAGATCCCATCTCCGGCGTAGGAAGATCGACTCGAATTGTTTTCTCCGGTCCCAAGCCAGATCGTTCCACTGTCCCAATCGACCGCAATATCGCCGATTGTCATCACATTTTCGTGGTCAAAAAGCGGGTCGAATGACTGGCCGTTATTCCATGTGACCCATAGTCCTCCCGATGCGTACGCCACCATGAAATGCGATGGGTCTGCAGCGTGCGCGTCAATATCTGCTACACGTCCACTCATTACGGCGGGGCCAATATTTACAACAGGCACACCCCCCAGCGGGGAGTTCGCAAACAATGTCTCTCTTGCTTCCAGCGACGCCCGTCTAGCCTCGGCCGAGGTGGGTTCAAGCAAATTGTCCATCACGGGCACTTGATTGGCGCGCTGTGCGGATGCAGAGCCGAACTGGATCATAAATGAGAGAAGTAGTAAGCCGATAAATCGAGCTGAGAACGACATGAGAGAGACTGTTAGGTGGAAATTTTCAACTGGCGGAAAGTCGTGCCCAACAGGGCACGAGAAGAGAATGTACTTCAGGCCCGCGTTATGTGCTGTGCGGCGATCCCCGACCTCAAAAGTTTTACCACTTTTCCATTCAATTTGAGTAGGTTTGATCCGATAGAGTTGAAGCGAGTCACAAGACGCACCATTTATGAACGCCACTCACATTATTGGATCAAGCCGACCATCTTCGGATGAGCGTATTGAAGTTCGAAATGCATTTGACCAGGCCTTAGTCGGAACGTTGTCCACCGCGGACTCGGATACCGTGGGACTGGCAGTGTCTACAGCGGAGTCAGCTTTTCGTGAACCTTTTCCAACCCACGAACGCGTGGCGGCACTCTACGCGGCGGCAGACCGATTGGAAGAACATGCAGAAGAAGTCGCGTTATTGCTGGCAAATGAAGGCAGCAAAACCATTTCGGAAGCACAAAATGAACCCGTGCGGGCCGCGGAAATCCTGCGTATGTCGGCTGAAGTTGCCAGAACAATGTGTGGCAAGACTCTTCCGTTCGATGCCCGACCTGGTTCTGAAGATCGTGTGGGCTATTTCGTGCGAAAACCACTCGGCGTGATCGCCTGTATTCTTCCCTTCAACGACCCAATAGCACTCGTGGCGCACAAAGCCGGTCCGGCCATCGCGGCAGGGAATTCGGTAATCATGAAGCCAGACCCGTCGTCTTCCCTCTCGGTATTGCGTGTATGTGAGATCATGCTAGAGGCGGGAATTCCTGCGGGACGCCTGAACGTTGTCACTGGAGGAAAAGAGACAGGTGAAGCCCTGGTGGGACATCCCAAAGTTCGGATGATTTCCTTTACAGGCGGTCTAAAAACGGGAGAAGCGGTCTCACGGCAGGCTGGAATCAAACGTCTATCCCTCGAACTTGGATCTAATTCTCCCGTGATCGTCATGCCCGACGCGCGAATGGAGCAAGCCGTGCAGGCCGTGTCCGATGGAGCGTTTGCACAAGCCGGGCAAAATTGTCTGGGTGTGCAGCGTGTGTTTGTACAGCGATCTGTCTACGAAGACTTCAAAGATCTATTCGTGGCGAAAGCGAAGACCTTGAAGGCGGGGCACTCGCTCGATTCAGATGTTGACGTCTGCCAGATGATGCGCCCTTCAGAAGCTGACCGGGTAAAAACACTAATCGATTCAGCTGTACAAGCCGGCGGCCAAATATTGGCCGGCGGAAATCAAATTGGAGCAGTTATAGAGGCCACCGTACTGGATAATGTCCCCGAATCGCACGCCATTTCGTGTGACGAGATCTACGGGCCGGTCGTGATGCTCACTCCCTTCGATACGCTGAAAGAAGCCGTGGAAAGGGCAAATAGTGTAGATGTAGGTCTCCATGGTGCTGTCTTTACAGAATCACTCAGGGACGCGTTTTATGTCGCTGAACACCTTGAAGTAGGCGGCGTGATCGTAAACGACTCAACTGACTATCGATTGGACACGATGCCCTTTGGAGGGACCAAGCAGAGCGGAGTCGGCCGCGAGGGTGTTCGATACGCAGCCGAGGAAATGAGCGAGACGCGTGTTGTGTGTTTCAACCTGGCTTGAGCGATACCTTATTTAGTCCGCCTCGCCTAGCACTTCCATCAAGGTCGACCTAGCTATGTTGCGGCCCGAAATAAAGATCACAACGGGCCCAGTTGGACGAGGCATGTCAGGGTGCAGACAAGCGGCAACAGTGACCGCCGAAGATCCTTCCATGATGATCTGATGCTCATCGACCATCCAGCGAATAGCCGCGCGTAGTTCCGACTCTTTTACGAGGCGTATTTCGTCATAACGATCTTTGAGCACGTCCCACGTTCGCACTCCGAAACCACCTTCCAGTCCTGAAGCCAGTGTCTCAATTGCGGGTAACTCAAGAACCGGCTCGCCGGCTTCGACGCTTCTAAGAAAACCCGCAGATTCTGCGTGTTGGCAGAGGACGATCTGATTAGTTGGATCGGCCTGCTTCATGTAATAGGCGAATCCCCCCGAATGTCCTCCCCCGCCGACCGGCATTACGAATGTATTGGCATGCGGCAGCTGTTGTTCGACCTCGACCGCCACACTCCCACCATTTGCTGCCATCACATTGTCATCGTCATAGGCGCTCACAAATGGTATTTCTAGACGAACAGACTCCTCTTTTGCCCAACGTTCGGTGTCATCGTAGCCCATAAACGCCGATTTCCTGACATCGACTCCCATTCGTTTCATTGCGTCGTACTTAACCGGATCAACGCCGCTGGGAACGAATACGGTGGCTTTGACGCCGAGCTGTTGCGCAGCCCACGCTACGCCTTTTCCGTGATTCCCTGCAGAACAGGTTGAAATGTGCGAGATCCCTGATTCCTTGATCTTATAAAGGCTAAACAGTGCACCGCGCGCCTTGAAGCTCCCCGTGACCTGAAGATTTTCTAGCTTCAACCACACTTCAACACCCAATACCTCGCTCAAAGCGGGTGAATGTTCTACCGGCGTTTCGCGAATACGTCCGCCCAAGAACTCAGCGGCTTCTCTTATTTTTTCGATTGTCAGCATGGTGCAACTTAATCATCGCTCTCCTCAGAGTCATGCGGTATCTTGAACCCATAATTTCTTCAGACTGCGGACACTAACATCTCCACGCCTGCTATTATCTCAACACCGGCAGAATTTCTGGAACTACACCAGACGCGATTTCGGCAACACCCCTGCCCGGATGTAGCCAGTCGCGTGGCGAGGCTACAGATGCTAAAGACTGCGCTTCTGGAAGCTGAGGCAGAGGTCCAAAATGCTCTCTGGGCAGATTTCAGGAAACCAGAAGCTGAGGTGGAGCTGACAGAGATTACTGCCACGCTCATCGAAATCGACCACGCGATCCGGCACCTGAAAAGTTGGGTAAAGCCCCAGAGAAAGAAGACTCCCGTATATCTGATCGGGACATCGACTGAGGTCGTTTTTTACCCGAAGGGTCCAAGCCTAATAATCGCCCCTTGGAATTATGCCATTTTGCTGACGCTCGGCCCCGTCGTACATGCAACCGCAGCGGGATGTCCGTTTGTTGTAAAGCCTTCAGAGCACACACCGCATGCGGCTCAGTTACTTAAAAAGCTGATCGAAAGCGTCTATCCACCTGAGGAAGGAGCGGTCCTCCTGGGCGACGCCAATGTAGCACGCGAATTGCTCGATTTGCCGTTTACACATATCCACTTTACCGGCAGCACCCACGTGGGCAAAAAGGTGATGGCGGCCGGCGCAAAGAACCTGGCCTCGGTCACACTAGAACTGGGCGGAAAGTCTCCTACATACGTGGACTCATCGGTTGATCTGAAGATTGCTGCGCGCGCCGTGTGTTTCGGAAAGTTTTCCAACGCTGGACAGACCTGTATCGCACCGGATTATGTGCTGGTTCAGAAACAGGCGGCTACTGAATTTGTGCGCCAACTCTGCGTTGAACTTGAAGTCCTTTATGGTGATGGAACGAACGCGGTAGCCAGTATCGTCACCGAAGCTCATTTTGAGAGACAGCGAAGGATGCTGAATGAAGCACTCGATGGAGGCGCGACCGTCGAGACAGGTGGAATCGTAAACGCCGCTGAACGTTACATCGCACCGACTATTTTGATGAATGTACCCAGAGACGCAGAATTACTGCACGAAGAAATCTTTGGCCCGATTTTGCCCGTCATTGTGGTGGACTCTGCATCCGAAGCGATTGAAAAGATTCTGTCACTCCCTGCGCCCCTATCCACTTATGTGTTTACGAACGACAAGGGGGTGGAGCAAAAATTCTCAAATGCCATTCGAACGGGAGCCGTGTGCGTCAACACGACCCTTTTGCAGTTCGTTCAGCCATTCGGGCCATTTGGAGGTGAGGGTAATTCCGGCATCGGGCGCTCGCATGGCGAGGCCGGATTTAGAGCGTTTTCAAACGAGCAGGTCATTCTACGAAGGCGATGGGGATCCTGGATATTAAGACTGATCCAACCACCCTACGGCAGCCATACGCCAATTCTGAACCGGATTTTTCGCTGGTTTACTTAATCGTTCCTTTCTGGAATCCAATCTCGCACTCAAGCCCTCGTTGGAAGGCTTCGGGAAACCTAGCGCGGCCCCATTCGCACGCCGCCATCCAGTCGAATCACTTCTCCATTAAGTTTCACATTCTCAATAATGTGTTGTGCGAGAAAAGCGTAGTCTGAGGGCTTGCCCAATCGTTTAGGAAACGGAATCTGGCTGATGAGTGATTCTTGCACCTCATCTGGCATTCCAGCTACCATCGGGGTTTCAAAAATCCCAGGTGCAATGGTCATGCATCGAATCCCATTTCGCGAAAGATCACGCGCGATGGGAAGTGTCATCCCGACTACACCGCCTTTGGATGCCGAATAGGCTGCCTGTCCCATCTGACCGTCGTACGCGGCGACGGAGGCGGTGTTAATGAGCACTCCTCGCTCTCCGTCCTCGGTCGGTTCATTTTCGGACATGGCCGCGGCGGCCAGTCGAATTACGTTGAAAGTCCCTATCAAATTGACGGTGATGACGCGATAAAAGCTCTCAAGATCATGTGCGCCGCCGCGCCCAACTGTTTTCTTAGCTACCAAGATTCCGGCGCAACTCACGGCGCCATGCAGGCTGCCAAAGGTAGATATCGCTTCGTCAATCGCAGTCTGGACGCTCTCCTCGCTCGTCACATCGGTTTGAACAAACAGCGCCTGATCACCCAATTCGGCAGACTTGGCTTCACCCGCCTCCACGTTAACATCGGCTATGACGACGTTTGCACCGAGCTCAATCAGGCGTTCCGCGGTTCCTGCACCAAGACCCGAACTCGCACCCGTTACGATAAATGTATTTCCCTGAACCTGCATGATCTACCATGGATATTTTGGAGGAGAAAAGCGTTTGCCCGAAACTACGCTCAAGCCAATTGAAGGGCTGACGAAATCGTTCCACACTAGATATATGTCCTACGCGCTAAAAGAAGTATTCACGACGCTGCAAGGTGAAGGATTTCACACCGGCAGGGCCGCTGTGTTCGTCCGATTCGCGGGTTGCAATCTCTGGACCGGGCGCGAGGAGGATCGGGCCACGGCTGTGTGTTCTTTTTGCGATACTGATTTTGTTGGGACGGACGGACCGGGTGGAGCAAAATTCAACACAGCGAAAGAAACCGCGCGCCACATCCGCAGCATCTGGGACGCTGCTAGCGAAGCGGAACAAGCGTTCGTGGTCTGCACCGGAGGAGAACCACTTCTTCAACTCGATGCTGAGTTGATCGCCGCCTTGCACGAACTGAACTGCTACATCGCAATCGAAACAAACGGGACCATTGTCGCACCTGAGGGAATCGACTGGATCTGCGTGTCTCCAAAAAGAGATTCGCCGATCAAACAGACGTCCGGAGATGAACTGAAACTAGTCTGGTTTCAGAAGGACGCGCCCCCAGAACGCTTCGAAAGGTGGTCATTTTCCAACTTCTACCTCCAGCCCATGGACGGCGACGAAGTGGAACGCTTCACTGCAGAAGCCATCGCCTATTGTTTGGCTCATCCACGGTGGCGTTTGAGTCTGCAAACGCACAAATTACTTGGCATCCCGTAGCAGCTGGCACAGGCTTTCCTTACTCAGCACTCTGCTCACATGGCCTCAGGACATTTCATCTCGCGGATCGCCCGCTTCCAAAATCAGCAAACCCAACGGCGGCAAGTCCAACTCCAGAAATGCTGCTTGTCCATGTACGGAGCCTTTCCGAGCCTCAATTTCGCCACTGCTTCCGGCACCACTCCCCCCGAATCTGATCTCATCTGATGAGTACAAAATATTCCATTCCACATCTTGTGGGACTCCCTGGCGATATCCATCTCGCGGTACGGGCGTAAAATTAAACACAAACAGCAGCTGTTCACCGTAGACCTGTCTCACGTAGCTCGCTACCGAATTTTCGAGGTCGGACATGTCGATCCACAAAAACGAATCGCCCGAGTCATTTTTTAGCGCACCGGATGAACGATAAAATCGGTTCATTTCAGAGACGAAACAGCGTAGCCCTTCATGAACAGGATTGTCCAATAACCACCAGTCGAGCTCTTCGTCGTGATTCCATTCTCGGCCTTGGCCAATTTCTGCACCCATGAACAGCAGCTTCTTTCCCGGGTGGCCAAACATATGTCCCAACAAAAGCCGCACATTGGCGGCCTTCTGCCAGTCATCGCCCGGCATCTTGCCGAACAGCGATCCTTTGCCGTGAACAACTTCGTCGTGGGAAAGCGCTAGCACATAATTCTCTGTCCAGGCGTACACCAAAGGAAACGTGAAGTCGTGGAAATGATGACGCCGGTGCAACGGATCCTCACCGAAGAACTTTAGCGTGTCGTGCATCCAGCCCATATTCCACTTGTACAAGAACCCAAGTCCTCCCTTGTACGTCGGCGCGGATACTCCCGGCCACGCCGTGGATTCTTCGGCAATCATGAGAGCTGACGGATGCCTTGAATACACGGTCTCATTGATCGATTTCAGCAGTTCCATCGCCTCCAAATTCTCTCTCCCGCCGAATTTATTGGGCGTCCATTCATCGCGCGAATAATCGCGATACAGCATCGAGGCGACAGCATCGAAGCGCAATCCATCAATGTGGTATTCGTCCAGCCAGAAGAGCGCATTGCTCAAGAGATAGTTGCGTACGTGCGGCTTGTCGTAGGCGAACACGAGCGTCCCCCAATCTGGGTGATGCCGCATCAATTCATCCTCGTATTCAAAAAGCGGCTCGCCGTCATAATTTTCCAAACCTTGAGGATCCGGCGCAAAATGAGCAGGCACCCAATCCAAAATGACGCCGATTCCTTCCTCATGGAGCGTGTTGACGAGGTATTTGAAGTCTGAAGGCCGACCATATCGATACGATGAGGCGAATGGTCCGACTACCTGATATCCCCACGAGCCATAAAACGGATGCTCTTGGACTGGAAGTAATTCCACATGAGTGAAGCCCATCTCTGTTACGTATTTCGCAAGCGAAACGGCAGCTTCCCGATAGGTCAAGAACTGGCCGTTTTCGCTACGTTTCCAGGATCCAAGATGTACCTCGTATATCGAAACGGCCTCTCCCAGAGAGTCCGGTCCGGATCGAGATTTTAGCCAGGTCTCGTCGGTCCATTCGAATTCAGTACTGGCAATAATTCCAGACAGCCCTTCCGTAGTGCTGCCACCTTCAACTGGCGATTCCATTTCGAATGCGAAGGGATCGGTCTTGTCCGTCCAAACATCGGCCCTGCGGATGCTGAACTTGTAGCATTGGCCCGCCTTGGCATTGCGCACAAAGACTTCCCAGAATCGGCCCATCCCCTCGCCCACTGGCTTCATTGGATCGGCGTGACGATCCCAAGAGTTGAACGCTCCAATTACGCTGACACTATCTGCCCGCGGCGCCCAGACTCGAAACCACGTGCCGCGCGGACCCGGATGCGCTCCGAAGATCTTGTAGGCCGTTTCAAGACGTGCATCTCCCCACAAATGGCAATCATGTGCTGAAACTGACGGCATTAATTCTCGAATAGATTCGGGATTATCGGGGACCGCAACAATTTAGCTCTTTTAGAAGCCGGCAACGTCCTTACTAACAGAAAAGAATCAAATCTGCATCACCCCTTCCGTTACCCCGAATGTATATTTAGAGCTGTCCCGATAAACCCGAAATCTTCCTGTGATCGTTCTCCCTGGCAATCCTATCCCTCTGGGCGCGAGCGTGAAACGTGAGGGGGTCAACTTCGCGCTTTTCAGCGCACACGCTTCCTCCGTGACCTTGTGTTTGTTTGACAGTAGTAGTGACGTAAATCCGTCCACTGAGCTGAGATTAAAGGAAAAAGAAGGATCGGTCTGGCATGGGTTCGTACCTGATATCGGTCCCGGACAGTTGTATGGCTATAGAGTAGATGGACCATACGAGCCCGAAAGAGGAATGCGGTTCAACCCGAATAAGGTGCTTCTCGACCCGTATGCACGTGAAATCGGCCGAAAGGGAATCTGGGATGATAGTCTGTTCGGATACCCAGTGGTGAGCGACAACCAGGTGGGCGCCAACCCAGCCTCCCCGGATGAAGCGTCATTTGATGAAAGAGACTCGGCACCGTTCAGTCCTCTGGCGCGCGTCCCTGGACTCGCAGCGAAACCGGTAACTCCGCTCAGCGAGCCCCATCCCTGGGAAAGATCGATTATTTACGAGACGCACGTGAAGGGTCTATCCATGAATCACCCCGAAGTGGATCCAGCGATCCGCGGGACCTATCTGGGAGTCGTGGCGCCGCCTGTGTTAAAGCACTTGACCGAAATGGGGATCACCACACTTCAGCTACTGCCTGTTCATTCGAAGTTTTCCGAGCACCACCTTCAGGCTCACGGCCTCACCAATTATTGGGGATATAACACACTCGGTTATTTCGCGCCTGAGCCTTCCTACGCTTCCCATCCAGACAGGGCGATCGACGAGTTTCGACAAATGGTGTCGGAGCTGCACGAAGCCAACATCGAAGTCATCATCGATGTCGTCTTCAATCATACGGCCGAGGGAAACAGGCTCGGTCCAACCCTCTCATTCCGAGGTATCGACAACCTTTCCTATTACCGAGAGCGGTCCGATAACCCGCAATATTTGCAGGACTTCACAGGAACTGGCAACACGCTGGATGTCCGACAACCCGTTGTTCTGCATCTGATTGCAGATGCTTTGCGTTATTGGGCTGGTGAAATGGGCGTTGATGGATTCCGCTTTGACCTCGCCTCCGTCCTCGCGCGGTCAGGTAATGGAGTGGACATGGCTGCTCCCTTTTTTACGTTGCTTCGGCAGGACCCACTGCTGCGCGACCTGAAAATGATCGCCGAACCATGGGACCTGGGCCCAAAGGGGTATCAGCTTGGGTCCTTCCCGACAGGCTGGAAAGAGTGGAATGCTGAGTACCGCGACGCCGTCCGGCGCTTCTGGACCGGGGATGCATCCGTTCTACCACAACTGGCTACTCGGTTTTGTGGCAGCAGCGACTTGTTTCAGGAAAAACGCCCGCTTGCCTCAATAAACTTTGTGACGGCACATGATGGGTTCACGCTAACGGACCTCGTGTCGTACTCGACGAAGCACAACCAGTCCAATGGTGAGGAGAATCGAGATGGACATGAACCCAACTATTCCAGAAACTGGGGCCACGAGGGTGACTCTTTCGATCCGATAATCCTCTCACTCAGAAATCGCATTAAAAGGAGCCTGGTCTCCACCTTACTGCTCTCGCAGGGTGTACCCATGATTCTGGGAGGAGACGAGCTCTCGCGAACGCAGAAGGGCAATAATAACGGCTATTGCCAGGATAATGAGACGAGCTGGCTCGACTGGCGTTTACCAAGGGGAGCTGAAACGGAATCGTTCAAAAACTTTGTTCGGGACGCCCTCGCATTTCGGCTGAAGCACCCTTCATTTTCGCGGCGAAACTTCCTGCAAGGCGGCGACCTAAGTTCTGACAATACGGAAGCCGTCTGGTGGCATCCCGAGGGTCGCGAATTGACGATCGAAGATTGGGAAAGTCACTATCTGTTAACACCTGGCATAATTTTGCGGGGCGATCGAATCCGCGGTACGGATTCTAAGGGAGTACCGATCGTGGACGAAACGTTTCTGGTCATTTTCAATGCGCTAGACTCAGGCGTCACATTCCAACTTCCGGAGTGGGGTCATAAATGGACGGGGTGTCCTCCCTTCACTGCTCCGAATGCTAATATGCAGGGATCAACGACTGAGGTCCCTGCACAGTCTGTAGCAGTGCTTCGCGCCGAACAACACTTTGTTCTTGACTTGAAGGTGGATTAGCGACCTGATTCCGCAGTCAATGCTGACAACTGGACAGCCAATTCACTGGTCAGGCGTTCGGGCTCGAGTCTCCAATTCCAATTGTTGTCAGTCGTCCCTGGCGTGTTCATCCTAGCTTCCGCTCCGAGCCCAAGAAGATCCTGAACAGGCGTGACGACATATCTTGCGCTTGATTTCATGAGCGAGGAAATGCCCAACCACGGCAATCGCTCAGGATGGTTCGGATCGAGACCGAGGTATTTTGCGCAATAGGATTTCGCCCGCGCGATCTCCTCTTCATCTTGCGTGCTCGCCGTATTTGTCCACCACCCCATAAACGTGTCGTTGTCATGGGTGCCGGTATATGCCACAATGCTTTCAGGATAATTGTGTGGCAGGAATTCATTGCTTTCGTCCGTGTCAAAAGCGAATTGAAGAATGGCCATTCCGGGGAAATCGAACTGCTCCATCAAGTCAGTTACACCCGATGTGATGACTCCAAGATTCTCAGCGATGATGGGAATTTTTCCGAGTTCATTTTCAAGAGCAACAAATAGATCTGCTCCGGGACCCTTTCTCCACGTTCCGTTGATAGCCGTCTCTTCGCTGGCTGGCACTTCCCAATATGCTTCGAAGCCTCGAAAGTGATCCAGTCGAACCATGTCGACCAGATCAAGAATCCGTTCCATTCTGGATGTCCACCAGGCATATCCCGCTTTCTTCATCGAATCCCATCGATAGAGGGGATTACCCCAGCGCTGGCCCGTTTCCGAAAAGTAATCAGGCGGAACCCCGGCAATCGTGGTCGCGAATCCGTCAGTGTCGAGCGTGAACAAAGAACGATTGGCCCACACGTCTGCGCTGTCCTGCGCGACATAAATGGGAAGATCGCCAAATATGCGGATGGACCGCTCGTTGCAGTACGACTTAAGACTCTGCCATTGCCTTTCGAATAGAAACTGCCAGAACATGATCATTTCAATCGTATCGGCATTTAGCGCGCCGAACTCGTCCAAAGCAGCAGGATCTCGGTCACGCAGCGCCGGGCTCCAGGTCATCCACTCCAGATCGCCGTGCGCGTGCTTAATAGCTTCGAATAATGCATAATCCGACAGCCATGCAGCGTGCTTATCGCAGTAAGCAGCAAACGCTTCATTTTCTTCCGTGGAATCGATCTTTTTATGATGCTCCCACGCCTTTACCAGCAACGCATATTTGAAAGCGCTTACATGACCGAATTGAACAATATTTGGAGGATATTCTGGGTAATCCGTCAGGTCATGCTCGGTAAGGAGGCCTTCTTCGAGCAAAATGTCTGGCGATATCAGTAAGGAATTCCCGGCATAGGTTGAAGGCGCAGCGTAAGGAGAATAGCCGTAACCGGTCGGAACGAGGGGTAACACTTGCCAGATAGATTGTCCCGTTTCCTGCATAAAATCGGCAAATTTATATGCTTCCGGACCCAAGTCACCTATTCCATATCGACCAGGGAGCGAGGTTATATGCATCAGGAGCCCGCTGGCTCGTTCGTCCGACATGAATTCAGGAGTGCTTCGTGAAATCGCTTACATGGAACCAATGTAGGCATGAAGCATGAGAAAAGTTACCCGCAATGTCCAAATCATAGGTAATCTCATTTTCATCCAACGGAGCCTATCAGCGCCCTTTTTAGGCTCAATCCAGGCGGATATAAAGGCGTTTAAACCGGCCGAGAACGAACCATCAATATTATCGGCAAATAGGTCGAACAACAGATACCATTCGTAACCTCTCTCCTAGCAATCCGTAGATCACACAAAGGCATTATTAGCTTCCTCTTTTGCTTCACTCTTGAAGCTGCAGATCGTAAATAAACGAACCCAACTCTTGCATGAAAGAGCTCCTTTCAATTCTCGAACCTGCCGATTTTCGATTCCTGGCAGGCATTCTCGAAAGCCCGCTGAATCAGACCGATGACTCTCAGTTCGACGATATCGTTTCAAAACTGGAATCAGAGGATACGCCGGACAACCGAAGAGCTGTCGAAGAGACGTTCGAGCGAGAATTGAGATATCTGGGCAGTTCGGAAATCATGTATGTTTTCCGATCTCTATCAGGCTCAGAAAGTGGGGTGCCGTTTCAGGAAATAGTCCGAGATGTTTCTCGATCGCTTGACGTTGACACAGCATTATTGGGCTCGGACCGAGAGATGGTAGAGAAGCTGGCTACTGACTATGCGACCCAGCAATTTGCAGACCTTTCGCCGGATGAACAGCAAAGTATGTTGGAAGACCTGGGTGTCGAACGCGAAAAGGCCCGAGCTTTTCTGGCCCGCTCTGCTGGCGTGTTTGCTCTTCCCATGCTGATAGAGGCTTTTAACTATGTCATTGTTCAGGGATTGATCAAGACCATCATCTTCGGCACCATTGCGAAGATTATTGGCTCTCAACTGGCAGCGAAGCTGTTCACATTCCTGATTGGCCGCATGCCCTGGTGGGTTTCATGGATCGGCCCAGCAGCCTGGACTCTCTCCATTGGTTGGACCACAATCGACTTGCAAGGCCCTGCGAAAAGAAAGACAATTCCGATTGTTCTGTACCTGGGGTTATGTTCGCTGCGCGAGCGACACGATCTGGCCAAAACTGCTGAAGAGGCCTAGTTTAGGCCAGGTAGGTTAGCTGGATACGAAGCGTTCGTAGGAACTCGCCAGCAACTCTTGAGCTTCCGAACTCGGGATATCGACGACCTCTGCAAGACTCACAGGCGATGCGCCAGCCGTATCCAAGTACAATGTGCTGAGTCCGAGACGGCGCTGAAAGAGAGAGGCTCGCCGCGAGAAGGTCTGCATTTTTTCGACTGGAATCAGCCAGACATATTTTCGGAATACACCCGTTCGAACCGAAAAAGTGCTGCTATCGTGCGCGTATCCCATATTTCTGTATCTGGCCAGGGCGAAAAGAAATATTATTGGGATGAGCAACAGACCCCAATATGCAGGTGGTATCCAGATTCGCAGAATGCTTAGAAACAGAATCAGCACGACGCTCAGACGAACCGTAAATCTGCGGATGGTCAAAACCGATACCGGGTTCCATACTGGCGGCATGTCCCCGCTTCCCAAGACCGAAAGAACGTGCTGGATTTCCGTCATCCGTCCGAATGGAATGGCCACCTGAAATCCTGATTCCTTCAGGTTGATACCCATGGTCTGCAATTCCAGCCGATACCAACCGAAGTATTGCATGAGGGGATTTGAGCGGATAATGAACGACTGAATCCTTCGAAGAGGAATCGTTCCTTCCGAGAGCGTCATGAGGCCGTGGGCCCGATGCAGCTTGTCTCCAATCAACTCGATCCGGAAGCGATGATATCGGTTTAGCGAAATTAAAATGCCGGACAGCCAGCCGAGAAATGCCGCCAGAAATACCCCCAGGAATCCTGCAAGCCATGGAGACGCCTCGATTGTTGTTCTCCACGGCTGCAGAGGCCCCCTCAATAGCCAGGCAAAAAACACAGTTGGATCTGGCTCGATGTACTGCAAGAGGGAGAAAAAAGCAGCGATGTAGAGCAACGAAAACTTGAATGCTCCGGCCAGGAGAACCCGCTTTGTGCTCAGTCGAAGCAATTCCACTCCGGCGTGGGCTTTGACCTCTGGGTCCAGCAGTACTTCTTGTTCGGATAGCGAATTCGTTTCATCTTTTACGGTGCCGGACTTGAGCTCTTGCTGCATTTCCCTCACCACCTCTCTTATCTCGCGGGCCTCTTTCAGAGAGACGTATTCGAGGACTCCCTCAGCGGATGCGCTTCCTGCCGTGTATACGGCCACTTTTGCCGTTCCCAAGATTCGTTGAAGTGGGGCTTGCTCAATCTCGATATTCTGAATCCGTTCAACGGGAATATTTCTTCGCCGTCTCGTAACGACACCGGAATGAATGATCAATTCGGTAGGAGTCACCCAATATCTAAATCGGACGTAGTAGAGTATGATCCAGGGGAGCACGACCATGACGTAGGCCGCTCCGAAAAGCAGATTAAACAATGCTGCCGAATCGGGATTTCGGATGATGGGAAGCAGAATGAAAATGAGCGCAGGAGTGCTCACGATCAATCGCTGAACAATTGTCAGCGGGTGCAGCCGCCTGGCGCTGTCAGAGGGCTTCATCCGTAATAAACTCCTTCATTTCATCGCGAAGTTTTTCTGCGACATCTATTGAAAGTCCCGGCAATATCACATCACTACTTCGAGTGCCTGCCGTGTGAATGATCAATTTTCCCACTTCGAATTCTCGCTCGAAGATGTCTTGCGAAACGTCCAAATGCTGGATCCTTCGAAGCGGAATGATCGTGTGGACCCTGTTCAGTATCCCACGCACGAGAAGAAGCTCCTGCGCCCGCAAGTCATAGCCCCAGTATTTATATCTCAATCGGGGAATCCAGAGCGCAAAAAAAAGTGCGATTGCGAGGACAACAAGCGGGATAACACCGAAAGGCGCCAACTTGTCGGAGTCAAAAAGATTCAGAATGTCCAGAACCACTGCGATGATCACCAGAACGGCGGAAAATAGCCCAGATTTGATACGCCACACCTTGACGATGGCCGGGGCCAGGTCTTGAAGTCCTTCGAATGAGGCCCTCTGAAAATCGGACCTGTTGAGATCTGGGACACGAGCGGCGGTCAATGACGCATCATGCTGCCCTTCTGATTCCTGGTCTGATACGTCGTCTTCAAGCATTGAAATGGTTCTGTATTCTCCGGATAATATAAGAATGGGCCGGCCGCGAAGCGGCCGGCCCATCGCAATCATTCTACTTTCGCGGTGCTATCGCACCGTCCGAGCCTACGAATTTTGGATCTTGAAAACTGTAGCGGCCAATGCTCCTCCGGCAAATGGACCAACAAGATAAATCCAGACTTCGCCAAACGACCCCTCTCCCATCATCGCATCCACGATAATAGATCCAAGGCCAACTGCCGGATTGAACGCACCACCTGATATTCCGCCCGCTGCGAACGCGCCGACCATTACGGTGAAACCGATGGCCAATCCGAAATAAGAGTTTCCTGCAGTCGTGTCCGCGGTCGCAGTATTCAAGACAACAAGCACGAGGGCAAACGTGAACAGGATTTCAGCAACCAAAGCCTGCATCGAGGAATAGCCCGCACCAACGGCTGGTGCGAATGTAGAGCCACCCAGTAGAAACATTGAAACCGCAGCCGCCAAAAGTGCTCCGACAACCTGAAAAGCCATGTATTTGATGGCTTCTGCACTCTCGATCTTTCCACGCAACATAACACCGAGCGTCACTGCCGGATTATAATGAGCGCCTGAAATATGGCCGCCCATATAAACCATGATCATGAGAGCCGAACCGATCGCAAGAGGTGCGAATTCGGTTCCGGATCCTACTGCCAGGCCGATTGTCAGGACCAGAAAAAACGTACCGATCATCTCGGTTAAAAGCTTGTTCATAGCATTCCTCTAAATAGCGTGCGTCTTTATGATTGGATGAGACTCCGAACGAAAGTATACATGGATCGCCCGCGCACCGCAACTTCCTGTGTAAAACTCTCCTTCTTCCCAAAACCCAGGTCTTCCCAAAACCCAGGTCTTCCCAAAAACCCAGGTCTTCCCAAAAACCCAGGCCGCCACCATTCGACGCGCGGCTTGGGCTCACCAGATCTTACGAGGACAGAAGATCCGAGTACGAATTCTCCACCAGGTCCGAGTCTGCCACAGAAAACAGGTCTATAAAAAAATCACACTGAATCCTCAGATCTTCTTCCGTTCGGGAACCATCTGCATCGATTGCCTCAATTTCTAAAAACATGCCTAATCCTTCGACCCGATCAAGGTGTACCTTGACGTTTCCGTCGAAATAAATTTGTCGATGTTTGTCGACGACAATTTTAACTCCGAGAGAGGCCGCAAGTACCTCGCGAAGTGCCGGATCTGGATCCAAACGATAGAGCACAACATCAGACCGCTTTGGCCCTGCAGTATCGGCTCTATAATAATAGATCAGGCTATTCTCGATCGTGCCTTCTCGAAGCTTCAGCCTACCCTTTTCAACGTTGAAATAGGTGTCGACTTGATGGTCCTCACCCAGAAACCGGGCGTCCCGACTCTCTAATATCTCCCGCACGCGATCCTGGTTTTCGCATCGAGCTTTAATCTCAATGTTTAGCCTCGTCCCTCCGCCGGAATTCTCACTATTGGGTCCGCTCATCGTTCACCCTATTGCCGCGACAATTCCTCTGCTACGATACCTCGAATCACATCGGTGTTCCTCCACTCTCGGACCATACGGCCATTGATGTAGAGTGTTGGCGTTGAGCCAACCTGCGCCGTCCTTCCTTTTTCTAGATCGGCAACAACGCGGTCGTGCACGTCGGGTCGTACCATGCACTGAGCAAACTCTCGTTGGTCCCAGCCCAGATCTTGAGCCGCACGAGTGAACAGCTGCGGTCCCAGGAGCGCCTGGTTTTTAAACATCTCGTCGTGATAACCCCAGAAGTCTCCAAACTCTTCAGCACAAACGCCTGCTTTCGCGGCATTTCCTGCTTGAGGATGTAGCTGCTGAGGCATATTGGGGTTGATGTTGCTGTCGAGTGGGTAGTTCATAAAAACCACCTTTACATCATCCTCATACTGAAACAGGGTCGGGCGAAGGTGAAACGCGGACTGAGCGCACGCCGGACACTGAAAATCGGCGAACTCTACAATCGTTAGTTCAGCATCAGGATTTCCCCATATAGACGCCCCAGGATCCGTCTGGACATCGAATACAGGCCTCAGGAAATGGGCACTGACGGCAGCTCCTACGTCAACTCCGCCTGTAATCGAACGAGAATGACTCAATGCTCCCATATATCCAATACCGAATAAGACGGCGAACATCGTTGCGATTTTGGCAATTTGAGGACCGAATTTCAGGAACGAATCGTCGCCCTTGACTGCTGCGATGTAATCTTTCACGAAACTCACCCAGCGTCCGGGTCCATAACCAATCCCAATTCCGAGTGTTACTGCGGTACCAAAATTGGCTATGTACATCCCGATACATACGATACAGATAACTCCCAGCTCATAAAGGTGGTATGCCTTTAGAAAGGTGAAGAGAATCGCTCCGAACGCTAAAACGAGCGAAAAGGCTATAAACGGAGCTGAAGAGCGGCGATTTTGGGATGTTGCTGCGAACAGAGCAGAAAGGCCAGCGAACGCGTAAAAAAGGAACCCAAACCACGCAACCGGGACCGAAAACATCTTGGCATAACTCGATGCATTAGCCACATCACAGTTGATCCAATCGTTAAACGAGCAACCACTGGCCTCGACCAGCCCCTGGCTTTCGATACCGAACGTGATAGTAGTCGAGTAAAATGCAAGTGCGGCGCCCAGTCCGGCGAATCCGACTGCCGCCTTGAGGGCATTTTTGTTCAGGTCAGGTTGTTGTGCGCGTTTGGCACGTTCCTGACGACGACTCTTTTTCGCCATGTCTCAAATACGATGTTTCAGATGGAAGGATTAGAGGAGGCAAGACTAAACATGAAAACTATGTTCGCCCGGCAAAAACTCACGAGCATCACACAGAATCTACCGAACGCCGCATAAAGCTGGCGGATTCCGGACAGAGGCAACGAAATTCTTCCGATTGCCTCAATTCGGCCGGAGCTTCTTCTCTGGAAAGATGCTCAAAGCCATATTTCACAAAAAATGCAGCCGCAGTTTCGGTCAACAAATAAAGGTCGCGCTCCGAAGATAGAACGAGTGCTTCAGTAATTTTTCTACCGAGACCCATGCCCCTTGCTGAAGCATCAACAACGATACTGCGCAGAAGCCCATCATCTCCGTGACGTTCAACGGCTCCCGCGGCCAGGATGGTCTCCCCATCTTTGATCACCAGAAACTGGGAGAGAATCTCCGCGACGCCGGAAGTAGGAAGACTGGAAGCCGACAACAGTCTAAGAATGTCGTCAAGATCAGCTGAGTTGGCGGATTCAATCACAAGATTGGAGATTGCCATAGCGCTCACCAATTAATGAGTGCAGATTGCAAGGTTGCCGGTTCGCCAGGCTTTGTCCATAAAGCCATCATTCCTTCTTGGGTACGCTCGAGACGCGGGTAACCCGCCGCGCGAGAGGTAGAAGAATTCGTCAGTCGAATCGGATTGCCCAAAACACCAGCTCTAGTTACCGTCCTCACAAAAATTCCGGACTCAATTCCAGCGTCATCTTTCGAGGCGCCTTCCATCCAGGCAATTACAAGCTCGTCCGCATTGCGCATCCGAAGCGCCACACGACCGCCCGGATTACCGAGACCAATAGAGACTGGGTCTGAAAAGCTGTCCCCTTGGTCGGCAGAAAAAGCGACATTGACGGTTGGCGTTCCTCCTGCCATGGTGAACCAACCAACACCAAGGGTCCCTAATAGATTATCCGACGCCGGGCCATTCACAGGACATGCGTCTATCATCCAGCCATCTTCATTAAGTGACTCAGACTCGCTCCATGAGCCGTCTTTGAAACGAGCCACAGCTATATCTCTGATTTCTGACTCAGTTCGGTCCCTATAAAAAACGGCGAACTCATTACTGCCTGTGCGCGTGATGGAGACAGGACAGCAATCGCACGTTCTCGAATCGAGCGCCACTTCTGCTCCCAATTCACCCGAATCCGAAACCCACCGGGCGTGAAGAGACATCTCATTCAAGCCTCGACCGTATCGATTTCCATCCAGCCACGTCGTCATAAAACCACCATCTGCTGGGGCGATGCTTACGAAGCCGTGCTCCGTTTCCGAACGATCGGCGTGCAGCCATTCTTCGGAGGACCACGTTGCTCCGTCGTCGTTCGAAACGGAATATTTAGCGCCGTAGGCATATCTACCATCGCCAAGTCGTTCGAGCCAATGCGCCATTAGTGTTCCTGAGTCTGAAACAGCAATCGAGGGAACGTCTGCCCAGTTGATGAACCAATTATCTCCGCTCGTGATCGTTTTTTTCTCCGTCCATGTTCCGTCCTCTAAACTCGAAAAAACCAGGAACGCAACATCGTCCCTCCTTTCGACCCAGGAAGCCAACACCATCCCTCCGCTCGTTGTCGTCAGATGAGGCTCGCCTGCGATTCCCTCTGTCGAAATATCTACTTGCGTAACCTCGGGATCAGCAGGAATATCGCCAGCTGCCTGTGTGCAGCTCGTCAATAACTGCGCGGAGCCGAGTACAAAAACACAAAACCCGAAAAAACGAATCATCTTCGAGACCCTCATCTTCCGAAACCATTATCTATCGCACCCATGATGTCGGGAGGAGTCCAGCCTGGCGGCTTCATCCACTTCCCGTCCTCGCGACGGTAACTACCTTCGCCGAACTTGCGAAGATTCGAAGCATCGACTTCTTTGAGCAGCGGATCATCATCGATACCAAATGCGATCAATGTCCCGATCGTCACAACTGAAATGTCTGCACAGCCGTCGGCGACTTCTTGTAGGTTAACCTCACCTGGAGCATCGTATACGAGTCCATCTTCAGTGACTTCTACTCCTTCGTTTAAAACCCTAACCCCAAGAGCTTCTACAGTTTCCAGGGCTTCCTCGAGAATGAGCTTTGCCCGAAGTATGCGAATTTTTTCACTCGGTTCAGTGGCTATCTCGGGGGTATCCTGACCCACCCGCTGCATAAATTCTTTGACGCGATTATAGTGCGGTGTTGGCATAAAACTGGTGAAATTCGATGGTTTGGTTCAATCTGACGTGAGATATCGGACATCCGAGACTCAAAACTAGCTGGTTTTTCGGACATTTCCGAGGCGCATTCTAAGAAGAACGGGCCTACCTGACCCGTCCCATCGGAGCATTTTTTGATCCTGGCCAGACTCGGCCTACCCCGTACACGACGCGAACCACAATCCAGACCCCCGTAGTGGCCCAGATTAGATTGAGGTTCAATCCATAGAAGGCTGCAAGGCTATATAAAAGCGCGACTCCGACAATCGTCGCAATCGCTGTAGCATTTCGAAGAAAACGAAAGTCTCCCGTACCCCAGTGGATTCCGTCGGTACCGAAGGCGAGCGCATTCAGTGGTTGAAAAAGGAGCGCCAGCATCCATGGATCGGAAAATTCACCTCGGGCAGATTCGGGCACCAACAGTGACGCAATCCACGACTCTCCGATGTACATCACCACAAGCAAAAACAGACCGAACAATACTGAGAATTCGAGTATGGTTCTAGCCACCTTTCGCGCCATTTCAACGCGATCGTTTCCAAAAAAGAACCCGACCAGACTCTGGCCCGCTATAGCGAACGCATCTAAAAATAGAGCCGTGAATAGCCAGAACTGTCTGATTGCCTGATGCGCGGCCCCAGCGTCGGCGCCCAGTCTCGTGGCCTCTCTGGTAGCTACGATCAGAAACAGCGTCAGTGCTCCTGTCCGCACGAACAAGTCCCCACCAACTCGAAACATCCTCCGCACGATCGCCCAGTCCCAAGCGAAATGAGCCTGCAGCGTTTTTCTGACCGCGATGATGGTCGAAATAGCTCCCACCCATTGCGAAATAGCGGTCGCAAGTGCCGCTCCTTCGATTCCCATTGCCGGAAACGGTCCGGCGCCAAATATCAGAAGTGCATCAAGGACTATGTTAAGCGCATTCACTCCCACCGCGATCCAGAGGGGAATCTTCATTACCTGAACGCCTCGAAGCGCTCCAAATCCGGCGATGGTAATTAGGATTGCCGGCGAGCCGATGAGCCGTATGACTGTATAGCTGTCGGCGGCCACCTGAATGTCGCCTGTCGCTCCGAGTAGCGCAGATACGTGAGACAAGACGGGCCACAGCAAGAGGGCCGTGGCGCCGCCCATGATTGCGGAAAGTCCCATCGCAATCCCACATATTGTGCCCTTTGAGGATGATTCTCCCCGACCGTGTGCATGCGCAATGTCTGTCTGAGTCGCGATCCCAAGGAAATTGAAGATCCAGAAAATCGACGATAGGGCCATCGTCCCCACACCGAGTGCAGCCAATTCAATAGAACCAATGCTCGAAATGAACGCCGTATCGACCAGACCAGTCAGCGGTTCGGCTATCAGAGAAAACAGAACTGGAACGGACAACCTGAACAGCGTCTTTCTGGGCGCGCGCTCAAATGGGTGAGAATTATTGTCCGTCGTCTGTTCCGACACGTGTTCTGACATGAAATGTGAAGATCGGGGGCGAAGCTACGAAACCGATAATATATCCGTCGAAAAGCCCGGTCGAATTCGGAGATAGTCCTTGAAATCGGGTCGCGCGATCTCGATGTTTAGGGAGCGTGTCCAGAATGTCCCCAGAAAGCGATCTGAATAGTGAGCCTGATGAGTCGATTCGCCCGAGTCCTGTTTGTTTTTGCCCTCTTACCCCTGTTCTGTTCTCTGGGGTTTGCGCAGTCAAATGAGAGTGGCAAAGTAATCGGTATAGTGACTGACGCCAGCTCAAACGAAGCGTTGCCAGGAGCGAATATTCTTTTCGTGGGTCCTGTCGATACGGGGACGGCAACGGGGCAGGACGGTCGATTTGAACTCGAACTAGAGGTGGGCACGTATAAGGTCACCATAAGTTTTGTCGGTTTTGATTCTTCCGAGATCGAAGCTTACGTGGTTGAAAGCGGAGCTCCGCAAACGCTTAACATCGCTCTAGATCCGACGAATGAACTGATAAACCCCATCACGATTACGGCGTCTCGCAAGCCCGAAAAACTCCTGGATTCGCCTGCGTCCATCACGGTATTAGAGCCACGTGAACTCGAGTCAAGAACAGCCCTGACGGCCGCAACCCACCTCGCCTCCGTTGCGGCGGTCGATCTCGTTAAGACGGGACTGGTTTCCTCCCGTATTGCTATTCGAGGATTCAATGATAATCTGGCCTCCTCTGTCCTCACGCTCGTGGACAACCGAATTGCTCGCGCTCCTTCGGTGCGGCTTACTGCGTTGCAGCTCATTCCGATGACAAACGGTGACATCGATCAAATTGAAGTCGTCTCGGGACCTGCGTCCGCGCTTTATGGCCCAAATTCTGCGAACGGCGTCATTCACATGATCACAAAGAGTCCGTTTGAGTCTAGGGGGACATCCGTGAGCCTCGCAGGTGGTCAGCAAGACGTGCTTCTCGCCTCACTGAGACACGCCGGGACGCGGGGAAAGAAACTCGGGTACAAGATTTCCGCACAATATTACACTGGTAGTGATTTCGAATACAGTGATCCCGAAGAAATTGGAGCCCGCACGCAAGCCATTGCGGCCGGCGCCCGCGCAGATACACTCTTGATTGGAAATCGAGATTTCGGCGTAAAAAACCTGGCGTTGAACTCCCGAATCGACTACAGATTTGATTCAGGGGCTTCGCTTCTTCTGAATGCAGGATTGACTCGCGGAAACACCATCGAAATCACTCCTACCGGGGCCGCACAGGTTAAGAATGCCCGAGTCAGCTACGGTCAGCTGCGTTACCTATCTGGGCGATTTTTTGCTCAGGCATACGGCAATTTTCTTAATTCAGGCACCTCTTATTTTTTGAGAACGGGCGAGTCATTCCGGGATATCTCCAAGGTCGCCGTCGCTCAAGTTCAGCACTATTCAGAACCTAGAGAGGGCCAACGATTCACCTATGGGCTCGATGCTTTTTATACGGTTCCTCAGGGAGAAGGAACGGTAAACGGCCGCAACGAAAATGACGACAACATCAAAGAGGTTGGGGTCTACCTTCAGTCGGAGACGCAATTCAGCTCGTGGCTACGATTCGTGGCGGCTGCTCGCGTGGACTACCACGATAAAATGGATCTCTATTCGTTTTCCCCCAGAGCCGCAATTGTATTTAAGCCCAGCAAACAGCACACGCTACGTTCTACGTTTAATCAAGCCTTTCGCACTCCTCTCCCGAATGATCTGTTTTCTGATGTATTAGGCCTTTCTGACGTCTTCACGCTCGGTCAGATGGAACCACTTCTGGGTTTTGCGCCAACAACCGACCTTCGAGTCCAGGGCATGATCGACGGCTTTTCCTTTGAGCGCTCGGCGAATGGGGCGCCCATGTTTCGTTCTCCATTTGCCCCACTTGATTCACGGGGACTCACGACGTCTGACTATATCGACCTCAACGACGCCCAGTTTACAAATGTAATGTGGGACGTCGCACGTCAATCTAGCGTCGCCGGCCTGGCAGATAACCTGGTCGATCAGGGAATCCTTGACCCGTCACAAGTCGCCTCCATTTCTGCAGCTTTGGATGCCGTATTGCCTACTGAAGTGTCGGGAGTTGCCACTGCACTGCGGGCTCTTGATCTGGATACACAGGCGTTTGTTGATGTCACCGATGCGCACGACTTTTCGAAGCTCAAAGTCGTGCGCACCAGAACGTATGAACTGGGTTATAAAGGCCTAATCGGAAGAGCTCTTATCGCGAGCGTGGATGTATACCGCTCGGAGGTACAGAATTTCCTTGGGCCATTCGTGGTTGGCACACCAAACGTCTTTCTCGACGGCGTGACGCTCAATCGAGAACTCGCAAGTTCGCTCTCAGAGGCACTGGCTGATCCATCGAATGCTGAAGCGCTAGCCGCACTTTCGACGCTCGATACCGCTCCACAAATATTCGGAAACGGCGATGGCGATCCATCCAATGAAATCGCGTTTTTAATTGCTGCCGGCCTTGCTGGTGCGATTCCGTTCGGGACGGTGACCCCTCGCGAAGCATTCGATCCCACGTCGGTCATGTTGATGCGTCAGAACTTCGGTGATGTGGCGGTTAACGGGATGGACGTCAATCTCATGATGTTTCTCAGTCGCACGATGCGCGTTGGATTCATGTATTCGTGGCTCTCGGACAACTTCTTCAGAAACGTTCAGAACGTGGACGACATATCCCTGAACGCTCCCCGGCACAAGGGTGGCGCTCAATTCTTCTACGATTCGAAAGACGACCGACTCGGCTTTTCACTTCGCGGTCGATACGTAGAAGGCTTTCCTGTCCGTTCCGATGTGTATGTCGGAAGCGTAGAGAGTTTCTTTGTGCTAGACGGCTCGATGCACTATCGAGTCCCGTTTTCAAAAAACACGCGCGTCAATCTGACGATTCAGAACCTGACCGACAACAAACATCGCGAGTTTGTTTTTGTACCTGAAATCGGCCGGGTGGCATTGCTTCGCCTGACACACGAATTTTAGGCAGGCGGGCGAAAACCGACACTGATGACTTCCCCAGAAAGATGACTGTTCCAGAGAACTACCTTGCCGACACCCGCGCCCAATTCGGGAAGTACAAGGAGATGGCGGAACGCGCCATGGCCCAGGTGAGCGATGAGCAATTGTTTGACGTTCCGTATGGAGATGGAAATAGCATTGCCATCATCGCAAAACATTTGGCCGGCAACATGTTATCGAGATGGACCGACTTCTTAACAACTGATGGAGAAAAGGCCGACAGAAATCGCGATGACGAATTTGAAATGTCATCCGATTGGGGACGCGCTCGCCTTTTCACCTATTGGGAGAGCGGTTGGAAGTGCCTTTTTGAAGCAATCGATCCACTTAATCCCGATGATCTCGAAAAAAGCATAACCATTCGAGGAGAGCAACACCGGGTGCTGCGTGCGATCAACAGACAGCTGACGCACTATGCCTATCACGTAGGTCAGATGGTTCTGCTCGCTCGCTATCATGCGGGCTCAGAATGGAAGTCGCTGTCCATTCCCCGCGGTGAATCGGATGCGTTCAATGCTGATAATTGGGGAAAACGTACAGCTAGTCGCCCGAAAGTTGGGCATTGAACGTGTTAGTATTGTACACTCTGCACCCGCCGCTCGCTCCTTAGAGAAATTCAAAGCGAGAGGCAAGATGGCCTGTTGAAAGAAAAGAAATTTATTGCATGACCGAATTGAAGGGCCTCTGGGCCGCCTCCGTAACTCCTCTCCAACCAGATCTGGCACCTGACCCTACAAGGCTCGCTTCTCATATCGAGTGGCTGTTCCAGAACGGATGCCATGGCGTCGTGCTCTTCGGCACGACCGGAGAAGCCAATTCCTTTTCTGTTTCGGAGCGCAGAGCATTGCTGGATGAACTCGCCTCGAACGGGACAGAGATGAGTCGGGTCGTTGTTGGTACCGGACTGTGCGCCGTCCCCGATTCAGTCGAGTTGACAAAACACGCCGTCTCGCTGGGTTGTGCCGGTGTGTTGATGCTACCACCGTTCTACTACAAAGTGGTGACAGAAGACGGGCTTTTCGCCGCGATATCCAACACCATCGAACAATCGAAGTCAGATGATCTTCGCGTTGTTTTATATCACTTTCCACGGATGTCTGGCACCGGCTATTCCGTGCCGCTCATCCAACGACTAAAGACTGCATATCCCGACATCCTCGCTGGCATAAAAGACTCGAGTGGCGATACAGATAATCTTACGCGGTATTGCCGCGAAATAGATGATTTAGCTGTTTTTGCAGGCTCAGAAGCGCTGCTTCCATACGCATTAGAAGAAGGAGGAGTCGGCTGTGTGTCGGCCACTGCCAACCTCACGTCGCGACTTGTGAGAGAAGTCTATGATGGAGATAAGCCCGCAGCGGACAAAATGATTCGAACGAGAAAAGCGCTAGAAGCGCTGCCGATGGTCCCGATGCTCAAACACATTCTAGCGACTGAATCAGGCGACGAGGCATGGAATCGTGTACGTCCGCCGCTGATCGAACTTACTACGGCTTCTCAGGCACGTCTTGGAGAAATTGTCGACACCGTGGGAACGCTCCCCAATTTCAAGAACCTGATAGCGTGAGCACTTGAATACGGGCATAGTCCCTCTTTATGGCCCGCCTTGTTTGAAATTGTAGCCATCGTCCGAATAACCGCGACCGCGACCGCGACCTCACTTATTTGCATTGAAATTCGCCGCATGAGGGACGCGCACTACAGCATCTTCGCAAAATTACGAATTTTCAGACATCACGCTGCCGGGCAATTGTCCATAGGTCTGGCGATAGATGCGGGTAAAATACGAAGCTGTTTTAAAGCCTACTGCGTAGGATACTTCGGCAACTGTATTGAACGTGTTCGCACGCAGTAAGCTATCTGCGCGCTCCATTCGAACAGATCGAATGAACTCTACGGGGCTCAATCCAGAGGCTTCATGCAGTTTTCTGCCGAGAGTGCGTTCGCTCACGTTTAGTTCTGACGCAAGCATTTTTCTACCAAACGCTTCATCCGCGATGTGCTCCTGGACAACGGAGGACGCGCGCTTTACAAAATCGCTCTGCGCCGAGCTGAGCTGCCCATTATTACCGTTGTTATCAACCAGGCGGACCTCTAGGCTGGATTTAATGGATGTGCGGTTCACAATCAGATTGTGAATGCGAGCCTTGAGTTCATTGATCCGAAAGGGTTTGGAGATGTAGTCGTCTGCCAGTGCATCGAGACCTTTGATTTTGTCTTCATGCGAGGAGCGAGCTGTCAATAGAATTACTGGCGTCACCGCCATGCGCACATCCGATCTGATACAGGCTAGAAGTTGCATACCGTCCATTCGTGGCATCATGACGTCGCTGACGACAATATCTGGAGACAGGGCTTTAATCTTGTCCAGCCCATCCTGGCCATCGACTGCCTCGATAACTTGATACGAAATCTTCAAATGGTCGATCAAATAATGCCTCAGTTCTGCATTGTCTTCGACAAGGAGCACTACTGGTTTTTCCCCTTGAGATAGGCGTCGAGTTGGTGGGGCCGCTTCCCGTTCTGCAGGGGCAGAGGCATCGTGTGGCGGTTTCTCATCCGTTTGGCCTCGGCCACTGCCCTCGCCCTGATCATCGGCTTGTTCTTCGTGATGGTCTAACATCTCTGACTCGGACAGATGCTCTGTTCCAAGCGGAAGAAGAATGGAAAATGCTGAACCCACTCCCGGCTCACTTTCTACTTCAATATCTCCGCCATGCAATTCGACCAGTTCACGGACGAGAGCTAGCCCTACTCCCATACCTTCAAAAGCCCTGGTGGAAGAAGGGTCTTCTTGATAAAAACGACCGAAAATGAGAGGAATGGCGTCTTCATGTATACCTTGGCCAGTATCTCGAACCTCAATCCGGACAAATCGATTGACGTCAGATTCTTCTTCATCCAGCTTAGGCAGCGCCATGGAAACACGAATCGTTCCTCCCGCAGGTGTGAACTTGAACGCGTTTCCAATCAGATTAGTAAGGATTTTCTCAAGTTTGTCAGCATCAAAGTGAAGCGTGACGTCCGACGGAATGTCGACGTCCAATTTGATTTGTTCTACGGTTGCGAGAGAATCAAACAGATACGAGACGCGCCTAACAAAGGTTGATAAATCTCTCTCGGAAGCCTGGAGAGTGGCTTCTTGTTCCTGGAATCGAGACAAGTCCAGCAATTGCTCTATCAGTTGTTGCAGCCGATGGGTCTGAGCCAGCGAGGTCTCCAGTTGTTGATTGGCTTCGTTTGGAATTTTACCGTGACGCTCATTTCGGATGTCTTCCATCCTTCCTCGAATGAGCGTAAGAGGGGTTCGCAATTCATGACTGATATTTGAGAAGAAGCGGGACTTCATTTCATCAAGCTCCATCAGCTTGACGGCCTGCACTTCGAGGGCGGCATGTTGAGATTCGACCTGCAATGTCCGCTCCTTAACAAGTCTGCTCAGTCTCAAATTGCTTCTTCTGATACGTTGAAGCCGATACCGGTGCGCTCCCAGCGCTATTGAGATGATTCCTGCCAGAGCGAGTACTCGGAACCAGGTCGTCATCCACCAAGGCGGAAGAACATTCAGTGACACCTGAAATATCCCACTCGATGGGACACCGTCAGAGTTTCGACCGCGAATTTCGAGCGTGTATTCATCCGGATCAAGATTCGTGTAGGTAATGGTGGAGGCAGGTCCCCCACTGATCCAAGCTTCATCGTATCCCAAAAGGCGATACTCACTTTGATTTGCGTCCGAGTCCCGAAAGTGAAGTACAGAAAAGTCAGCTGAAAAGCTTCGTTCATCAAAAGAAAGATCGATTTCGGTCCCGCTCTGAACATTGTAAAGATGCCTCCGTGAGAAAGCTTCATCGTCACCTCGGCCATCGATGCGAAAATCGCCGAGCGCGATCAATGGGGGGATTGGATCATCTACCAGTTCGTCTGGATGAAAGGAATAAAAGCCGTCGAGACGGCCGAAATAGATCCTACCAGACGGTCCTTCATGATAGGCACCCGCGCTTATTCCGGAGTTTTGACTGGCACCAGCGATTGGATAAAGTCTGGTAGTACCTGAATTCGTGTCCAGGCGATTCAGGCCTTCATTCATGCCAACCCAGACAATACCATCCTCGTCAGCGATCATTCCATGGGCGTAGTTGCTACTAAGCCCTGACCGTTTACGGGTGAAGTGTTCGAAGGTCTTCGTGGCCGGATCGTATCGATCCATCCCATTTGTTAATGCACTTATAAGAAGTCGTCCTTCGGAATCGCCCTCCAATGCCATCACCGTTCCATGTGCGATTCCTGCCGGATCATCAGGAATACTCACGAAATGCGTGAAGCTCTCTGTGACAAGATCAAATAGATCGACTCCATATTCATGGCCGAGCCAGAATCGGCCTTCCGAGTCGGCATGGATAGCCCGTACCCACGATGCTTGAAGACTGTGGTTATCGTTTTCATCTGGTACCCAGCTCTTAAGGTACCGCTCTGAATGCGGATCGAAGGTGAAGAGCCCTCCGCTTGTAGCAACGAGCAACCTCTCATCGCTTAGCATGTGCATATTGAACACATTGCTCAATTCGGGCCATGGTGGAAGAAAAGAGGAAAACGACTTCGATCTTTCGTCAAATCGCGAGATACCATTCATGAGCGTGCTAACCCAAATGGTACCAAGGTTGTCCTTATAAATATTTGTTACATCCAACCTGGGAAGTCCATATCGCTCAGGAGAAAGGAACTGGAACTCCTTCTCGCCCACTGACCGCAACATCAGTCCATTTTCTGTTCCCACCCAAAGTCGACCTGAGGCTTCTTCCAGAATGGACGTTACATATCCGGTACCTGCCTCAGTCGAAGGAGCATTCGATAATTCAGTTTGTTTAAATCGAATCGAATTTGGATCCGACCACGCGATACCATCACGATCGGTACCCAACCAAATAATTCCCGACCGATCCTGAAAAATTGTGTCAACGATTCCGGCAGGCAGGGAAGGAGATTCGATTGAAACGATATCTGAAGGAGATCCAGAATTGAGGATTACATGCATTCCACCATCGAAGCCGACCCAGAGTCTTCCGCTCTCATCTTCAAAAATCGACCTGACGTATGCACCATTATTTGCGAGCCGTGCGGTTGTGACCCCTTGATCTGAAATATCGAGCGTAAAAAGTCCACCGGCAGTTCCCGCCCACAGAGTGCCGTGCGAGTCCATCTTCAACTCCCGAACAGGTAAAGAAGATATCTGACTGGGTGAGATGGTCGCGGGCTCAACGCTGCCAGCATTTACCACTTCTAATCCTGTCTGTGTTCCCAACCAGATTCGGCCGAATGAATCCTCTTCAATACTGAAGACCGATGGATCAGAAAGCGCATTGTCTCCAGCTTCAGTCGGATTGAAATACGTGAGTGCCAGCGTCTCGGGATCAATGCGAACGGCCCCGTTTTGAAAGAGTCCAATCCAAATAAAGCCTTCAGAATCTTCGAAAATCGTAAGTACATCGGTGTGAAAGAGGCTCACTCTCAATTCGATCTCAATTTTCTCAAATGAGTCACTAAGCGGATCATATAGATGCAGTCTTTGAGCGCCGACCCATAGTCTACCGGACGAATCGACGAGAAGAGAGGAAACGTTGTCTCCAATCAGGGAGGTGTCATCAGATGGGTCGCGGTGATATTGTCGAATCTTCTGGCCATCGAATCTCGCCAGACCACCCCAAGACCCAATCCAAATGTATCCGGCTTCGTCCTGTGCGATGGAAGTGACCACATTGCCCGGAAGGCCGGCCCGACCTTCCAATGTGCGGAAGGCTAGCTCTGAAAGGCGGTTTTCGGCCAACCCTTGGCCTGTCGCAGAATGTGGCAGACCGAAAAGAGCGGCCAAGCAGACAGAAAGGACCGCCGCAGGTGAAAGAATTCCGAATATGTTCGAGCGAAAAGACCGGATAGGTTTACTTCGGATTTTATTGAGAAAAGAATAAGCAATTCAGTTCAACAAGCAGCGGTCAGCATGGCCTTCAAGAACTGGTTCTAGTGACTCCTCTCTGACTATTAACGCCAAAAAACTGCGTTGGTGCGACCCTCGAATAGGACAAACGTGCCAGATGTTGCATGAAGTGGGCCAAATCGGCCAAAAACGGCGTTTGCGATTGAAATCCCATAAAAAGTCGAGTACCTAGCTATATCTGAATAATACCCCGCTGGAACTCCCTGCCAGCAACTAATCACCAAATAAATCGGATCCAGAGCGTCGTTGAGCATTTTTCGTGTTCCCGACATGATCCATAGGAGAAACCCGCTATGTCTTCAATGCTACCAGTCAAACCAGGCCACAAACCCTGGTCTACCCTAATTCCACTTCTAGTCACTGCATGGCTTTTCTTTAGCTTCGGGGCCACGACGGCCCAAGGACAGATCAGTTGCGGCGACACAATCACCGCCAGTGTTACGCTAACTTCCGACCTGGACTGCTCTGGCGGCGTTCCCGATGCTCCAGCTTCCGCAGACTTTGCTGTTAGAATAAGTACTGACGGAGTGACCCTCGATGGTGGTGGTTACAAAATCATTGGCCCGGGTTCTGATATCGGTATATACATCATCAATCCACCCAACGTTCAGATCAACAATGTCACAGTCAAAAACCTGGCGGTGGTAGACTTTCGAACTGGGATCGTGACGCAGAATGCTCATGATGCGACCATTCAAAATTTCACCTTCAACAAGGATGTCATTGACGCCCATACTGGGATTCAGCACGGCGGGGGCGATCGGCTCACACTCAAGGACAATACCATTATAGGACGTGGCAGTGGAATTCTGATATACGGCGGATCCGGGCATGAATGGTCTGGCAACTTATTTGAGTCGACAGGCTGGTACAATATTGTGCACGGCCTTACGAATGGGACGATGACTGACAACGTCTTCAGTGGTACCCCGACCGCACTCAGTTACGGTCTGCAACTAAATTCCAGTTCTGGCAATACGTTTACAGAGAACACGTTTAGAGGTTGGTACATCGCGTTGCGAGTCAACGGTTCGCAAAACAATACATTCACGGAGAACACCCTCCAAGACGCTGGACGGAGGTGGGGTGCCCTCTACCTGGAAGGTGGAAGCTCAAACAATACATTTTCCCACAACAATTTCAAGAACAACAACGGTCGTCACATTCAGAATACTGTGGGTAATCCGAATATTCTGAATCTACCGATGCCGGATGGAGGAAACTGGTACGACACACACCCATGTAGCAACGGCGATGGAGACGCCTTTTGTAACAACGCTTATGTCGGAACTGGCTCAAACGCGACGGACTTTCTTCCGTTAGCCAACGAGGTCATTCCAGGACCGGCTGACGCAGATGGCGACGGAGTTAACGACGGAGATGATCTCTGCCCTGCTACTCCAGAAGGAGAAATGGTCAATGCTTCTGGTTGCTCGACCTCTCAGATCGACACCGATCTCGACGGCATCTTCGACGACGTTGACAACTGTGTTGCCATTGCCAATCCGGGCCAAGAAAACAGCGACGGCGATGCGCTCGGCGACGTATGTGATCCGGACGATGACAACGATGGTGTGGACGACGGCGATGACGCCTTCCCATTCGACCCTTCAGAGTCAAACGACAATGACGGTGATGGAACGGGCGACAACGCGGACACCGACGATGACAACGACGGCGTGAGCGATGACGACGAAGCTACCAACGGAACCGATCCGCTGAACCCGGACACGGATGGCGACGGCACGGACGATGGCGATGACGCCTTTCCGCTTGATCCGGACGAAGACACAGATACGGATGGTGATGGAACGGGCGACAACGGCGATGCCTTCCCGAACGATCCAGATGAAGACACGGACACGGACGGTGATGGTACGGGTGACAATGGCGACGCTTTCCCTGAAGATCCAGATGAAGACACGGATACCGACAATGACGGAATCGGCGACAATGCTGATCTCGACGACGACGGTAATGGTCTTCCGGATCAGAAAGAGCTGGTCGTTCCTGCGCTATTGGCCCTCGACGGAGCCTGCGTTGAAGATCTATCGGGGGGTTCTCGCAAAAGCTCGAAGAAAAGCGGCAAGTCAGGCAAATCAGGTAAGTCTTCCAAGAAATCTGACAAGTCTTCGAAGAAGTCTGGCAAATCAGGAAAATCCGGTAAGTCGGTTAAGCGCAGCGATCTCGAGGAAGCAATCTACCGAGTAGAACGCAGCCTGAATGGCGATTACTGGGTTGACGCCGAGCACCTCAACGCCAAACACGGCCACAAAGTGTTTGACGAAGAGAAACACGCGGTCAAAGCGCTTGACGATCTCATCGATGGAACCTCGGATTGCGATTACGCAGCGCAGCTGGCGATCGACAATCTGGTGGCAGTAGACATCATGCTGGTTGACACCGCGATTTCTGAGCTTGATTGTTCATCGAGCCGCAAGTGCTCAAAAAGCCTGAGTAAGGCCAATAAGGCACGCACGAAAGCGGATAATTACCTGGCCGATGGCAAGGAAGACAAAGCGATCGATCAGCTCAAGTCAGCGTGGAAACATGCGACGAAAGCTGCCAAGTATTCGCTCAGCATTGGCTTCGATGAGATTGCCTTCGATTCTTCGATCGACGAGGCAACGGATCTGAGTGAAGTACCACAGGTCTTCGCTCTCAATGGTAACTACCCGAATCCGTTCAATCCACAGACGACGATTGCCTTCACAACGCCCGAGACGGCTGAAGTGAGACTGGCGGTCTACGATCTGCTTGGACGCGAAGTAGCGCTCTTGGTCAATGGCGTACTTGAAGCTGGTCAGCATCAGGCGCGATTCAACGCAAGCGACCTACCGAGTGGTGGATATATCTACCGCTTGAGCACACCGAAAGGTGACTTTACCAAAATGATGATGCTGCTCAAATAAGCAACTAGACATCTTAGGATTGATGGCCTGCGGGGTGCGCGAATTTCATTCGCGCGCCCCGCACCCGTTTAAGCGATTGGCGAGTTCTTGCCTGACCTGTACATTGGGTCTCGAAAGTTCTCATCCCCACCCGCATCCCTCACATCATGTACCGACGACTTCTCCCACTCTTTGCCCTTCTCCTGATCGTTGCTGCTACTCCTTTGGAAGACGAAAAGATTATCGGATTCTCGGAGGCGGGATCCACAGCACAGCATGCAATTGAAGACCAGTACGATTCCCACCTGAATCCGGCCGATCTCGATGCGTGGATGAAACACATGACATCAAAACCACAGCATGTCGGATCGCCGATGGCGAAGGAGAATGCAGAGTATGTAGCCGAAATGTTCGAGTCCTGGGGTTTTGATACCGAAATCGAAGTATTTCACGTCCTATTTCCGACGCCACTGGAGCGCTCGATTGAACTGGTCGCGCCGACGAAATACACAGCCGAGCTGGATGAGCCCATTCTACCGGAAGACGCAACGTCTTCCGTTCGCCAGGACATGCTCCCCCCTTTCAACGCGTATTCAGCCGATGGTGATGTCGAAGCCGAACTTGTATTCGTCAATCAGGGAATTCCTCGGGATTACGAGGAGCTTGAACGACAGGGCATTTCAGTAGAAGGAAAGATCGTGATCGCCAAATACGGTGGATCGTGGAGAGGGATTAAGCCGAAGGTCGCCTACGAACACGGAGCGATCGCATGTATTCTGTATTCAGATCCAAGAGACGATGGCTACTTCCAGGGCGATGTATATCCAAAAGGCCCCTACAAAATGGAGATGGGCGCGCAGCGGGGCTCTGTCGCGGACATGCCGCAATATCCAGGCGATCCACTGACTCCGTTCGTGGGAGCAAAAGAAGACACGGAGCGCATGACACCGGAGGAATCTCCAACGGTCATGAAGATTCCCGTTCTGCCGATTTCCTACAAGGACGCATTGCCTCTCCTCGAAGCACTCGAAGGACCCGTAGCGCCTGCTTCTTGGAGAGGAGCCCTTCCAATCACCTATCACATCGGCCCCGGACCGGCCCGCGTTCACATGAAGCTGAAGTTCAGCTGGGACATTGTACCGGCGTACAACGTAATCGCCCGGATGGAAGGCAGCGAATTCCCCGATGAATGGATCATGCGCGGAAATCACCGCGACGGATGGGTCTTCGGAGCTGCTGACCCAACGAGCGGTCAGGTTGCGATGCTGGCAGAGGCACAGGCCATTGGAGAGCTAGCCAAAACAGGTTGGAGACCGCGCCGCACGATTATGTACGGGTCTTGGGATGCCGAAGAACCCGGGCTTCTTGGCTCGACCGAATGGGTGGAATACCACCGCGATGAGATCGACGAAAAGATGATCGCATATCTGAACACGGACGGAAGCGGCCGCGGATTCATCGGCATGGGCGGATCGCACACCATGCAGGCTTTCATTAATCAGATCGCACGCGACGTGGAAGATCCTCAGACGGGCGCGACCGTTCTCGAACGCCGTAGAGCTCGTGATCTCGCTGGTGGATCGGAAACAACGCCCGAAAAAGGCGATATCCCGATCAACCCGCTCGGATCCGGATCTGATTACTCTCCCTATCTACAACACATGGGAATCGCCTCGCTAAACATTGGATTTGGTGGGGAAAGTGGCGGCGGATCGTATCACTCAATATTCGATTCCTACGATCACTACAAACGTTTTGGTGATCCGGACTTTGCTTACGGTGTGACGCTGGCCAAAGTCATGGGTCGTTCGACCATGCGCCTGGCAAATGCGGACGTTCTACCTTTTCGGTTTGAGACTTTCGTTGGTCATGTCGAAGACTATGTTGAAGAAATTGAACAACTAGTCGAAGACACCCGCACAACAACCGAAAAACACAATAAACTGGTTGAATCCGGAGCATTTGAATTGGCTCTGGATCCAACAAAGAACATTCGGGCCCCCGAAGCCAAAGACGCCGTTCCGCACATTTCGTTTGCCGCCGTAAAGAACGCTGTGGTGGACATGCACGCTGCAGCGGTGGCAGCTGACAACGCCGTTGCAACAGCAGAAGCTTCCGAGGCGCTAAACGTGGCGATTGCCCAGCTAGAACGGGCGATGACTTCGGAAGACGGCCTGCCGAGACGTCCCTGGTTCCGGCATCAGGTCTACGCCCCGGGCTTCTACACGGGTTACGGCGTGAAGACGCTCCCAGGTATACGAGAAGCCGCTGAAGAGCTCAAATGGGATGAAATGAATGAGCAGATGGTGCGCGTCGCAGACATGATGAATGCAGTCACCGAGGCCATGAACACGATTAAGAACGCCGCTTCAATTGGCGCTGTTCAAGACACATCGAGATAGTAAGAGAGATTAACAGAAATGACCATGAAGCGATTCTTACCCTTCCTCCTGATCCTTGCCGCCTGCCAAACTGAACCGGCTCCGCGGCCGAACATCGTATTTATTTTCACCGATGACCACGCAAGCAGCGCAATCAGCGCATACGGATCGACGTTCAATAACACGCCGAATATCGACCGTCTGGCGGCGGAAGGCATGTTGTTCGAAAACTGTCTGGTCACCAATTCGATTTGTGCTCCTGCGCGAGCCACGATTCTGACAGGCAAATACAGTCATCTAAATGGGCAGCTCGTAAACGGTCCTGTTTTCGACGGTAGCCAACAGACGTTTCCCAAGCTGCTACAGCAGGCGGGATATACCACGGCCATGATTGGCAAATGGCATTTGGCCAGCGCTCCCACAGGCTTCGATCATTACGAAGTTCTTGTTGGTCAGGGACCGTATTACAATCCACCAATCCGCACTGCCACAGATACGACGATTGTCGAGGGGTATACGACGGACATATTGACAGATATGGCCATAGACTGGATGGACAGCTCGTTGGAAGAGGGCGGTCGCGACGCCGAAAAACCGTTCATGTTGATGTATCAACACAAGGCGCCTCATCGCAACTGGCAGCCAGGCCCGGATCACTTGGACGAGTTCATGGACCGGGAATTTGTGTTGCCGGCGACGTTTTATGATGATTACGCGACCCGCTCCTCTGCTGCGCCGCAGGCCGTCATGCGCATTGACGAGCACCTAAATGCCAATGACTTGAAGATTACTCCGCCACGCAATCTGACAGACGCACAGATGGAGCGCTGGATGGAATCGTACGGCCCTCGAAATGAAGCGCTCCGCGAATCCGGCTTATCGGGAGATGAGCTCGATCAGTGGAAATACAACAGGTATATGCGAGACTACCTGCGCTCCGTTCAATCTGTCGACGATAATATTGGCCGCGTTCTCGATTATCTGGAAGAGACAGGCCTAGCCGAAAATACCATTGTCATTTACTCTTCTGACCAGGGCTGGTATTTGGGTGAGCATGGCTGGTACGACAAGCGATGGATGTATGAGCCCTCGCTCAAAACGCCCTTTATCGTGCGCTGGCCAGAGAGCGTTGACGCGGGAAGCCGAAACGCTACGATGGTCTCGAATGTAGACTTTGCTCCCACGTTTCTCGACATAGCTGGCGCTGAGATTCCGGCAGATATGCAGGGGAAATCGCTCGTACCGGTTCTTGAAGGGGGCACAGATCTCGCCTTCCGCGATGCATTTTACTACCAGTACTACGAATACCCAGGAGCACATTGCGTACGCAGGCACTACGGAGTACGAACGGATCGCTACAAACTGATCTATTTCTACGGCATCGACGAATGGGAGATGTTCGATCTGCAGGAAGACCCAGATGAAGTGAATTCGGTGTACGGTTTGGCGGATTACGCCGACATCGAGGCTGGTCTGAAAGTTCGACTGGACGAGCTGCGCGAAGAGTACCAGGTCCCGGAAGACCTACGACCCATCCCTGACGAAGTGTGCACCTATACCGTTGGCTGGATGGGATATGAGTGATTCGCCGGTCCACATTCTTGGAATATCTGCTTATTACCATGACTCCGCGGCGTGCATCGTGCGCGATGGCGAGGTCGTTGCAGCTGCCCAGGAAGAACGATTCACGCGGATCAAACATGATCACCGTTTTCCTGATAACGCGATTGCATACTGCCTTCGCGAGGCGGGAATCAGCGCCACTGAACTGGACCATGTGGCCTTTTATGACAAACCGTGGCTGAAATTTGAGCGGCTGCTTGAAACCTACGTTGCGTTCGCCCCTTCGGGACTGCCTTCCTTTCTGAAATCCATGCCGCTCTGGCTAAAAGAGAAGCTGTGGATGGAAGACTCGATCAAAAAAGCGATAGGATATGATGGCGACATCCTCTTCCCCGAACACCATCAGTCACACGCGGCCTCTGCATTCTATCCATCTCCGTTCGAGCGGGCAGCCGTATTGACGCTCGACGGTGTCGGAGAGTGGGCCACGACATCCTGGGGAGTGGGAGACGGACACCAAATGACGCCAATGGGCGAAATTCGATTCCCCCACAGCATCGGCCTACTCTACTCCGCATTTACGTATTACACTGGTTTCAAGGTCAATTCGGGCGAATACAAGGTGATGGGGCTCGCTCCCTATGGAAAGCCGATCTACAAAGACCTCATCCTCGAGCACCTCGTCGACTTAAAAGAAGACGGCTCCTTCCGAATGGACATGCGGTATTTCAACTACTGCCAGGGCCTCACTATGACCTCACCTAGATTCCATCGCCTGTTCGGCGCAGAGCCGCGCGCGCCCGAGTCGGAAATCACACAGCGGGAAATGGACCTCGCTCGTTCGGTGCAGGAAGTTGTTGAAGAAATCGTCATTCGCATGGCCCGTCACATTCGAAAAGAAACCGGCGAGCGCTACTTGTGCCTCGCAGGTGGGGTGGCGCTCAACTGCGTGGCGAACGGCAAACTGCTTCGCGAGAACATATTCGATGACATTTGGATTCAGCCAGCGGCGGGAGATGCAGGCGGGGCGCTCGGTGCCGCTTTATTTATCTGGCACCAACACCTAGGTAACGCTAGAACGATTGTGCCCGGAGCAAAAGATTCCCAGTCTGGATCGTATCTCGGGCCTTCCTTTGAGGACGCAGACATTCAAGAGTGGGCGCGTTCGCGCGGCGCGGTGGGGTCGGCGCTGGCAGAAGAAGTGCTCTTCGAGCAGTCAGCGACATTACTGGATGATGGAAAAGTGGTGGGATGGTTTCAGGGGCGCATGGAGTTTGGTCCTCGGGCGCTCGGCGGGCGGAGCATCCTGGGCGACGCCCGAAATACGGACATGCAGACCACGCTGAATCTCAAGATTAAATTTCGGGAGTCCTTTCGGCCCTTCGCTCCATCTTGTCTGGAAACAGACGTTTCCGACCTTTTTGAACTCGACAGGCCATCTCCCTACATGCTGCTTGTTGCGCCCGTGAAGTCGGAACGGCGTCTCCCTGTTCCGGAAGATGATCTTTTCGGAATCGATCAACTCAAAATCTCTCGCTCAGATATTCCAGCAGTCACCCACGTCGATTACTCGGCGCGCGTCCAGACGATTGATGGCGCCAACAATCAGCGATTTCATGAGCTGATTTCAACATTTAAAGATCGAACTGGTTATGGCGTCCTCGTCAATACCTCGTTCAACGTTCGCGGCGAACCCATCGTGTGTACGCCAGAAGATGCGTATGTCTGTTTCATGCGAACGGAGATGGATGCGCTCGTGATCGGCAACATGTTATTTCTGAAAGAAGAGCAGCCCGAATTTGTAGAATCCGAAGACTGGCGCGAGACCTATTCTTTAGACTAAAACTGCGCTCGACTAATCCTCACTCTTAATGCCCCTTCAAAAAGACAAATCAACCCTCAGAAATTTCGGCTTCGTGATGGCCGGAGCCTTCGCCCTGCTCGCGGCCTTCGTGTGGTGGAAGGGTGATACTGCTTGGTGGCCGTTGTACTCCGTTCTGTTCTGGAGTATCAGCGCCGTCTTTTTCCTAGCGGGAGCGCTCCTACCCATCGTATTGAGCCCGCTAGAGTGGGTCTGGATGAAACTCGCGCTGGTATTGAACTACGTAATGACCCGCGTGCTCCTCTCGCTCGTGTACATTCTAGGGATCACGCCGATGGGCCTGATCTTTAAAGGTCTCCGAAAAGACCTGCTGGATCGCCGTTTCGACCCGAATGCCCCCTCCTACTGGATTCCTCCAGAAGAAGACGGCCCATGGACCCGCCCGGATAAGCCGTACTAGTACCAAGTCCTCGCTTCCTCCGCGAACGTGGCGGCGTTTTTACCCCGAAAAGGTTATGTCTGCTCGAATCAGGCCGATAATGGATGAACAACCATTCTATCGCGCAATCACCTGTTTCGACGATGTTTCGGACCAAAAAAAACAATATTTCCCTGATTAGCCGCTCTGCAGCAGTGATCTTCTTCGCTGTTGCGTTTAGTGGCGTGCGAAAATTGAAGGTCAAAACGCAATCAAATGCCCAGAATTCTGCCCCAAAGACCAGAAAAAGAAGAAAAAAACGCCTCGCCAGACTAGACAGACCCAGTTGGTCGGCTTATAATCGGACCCGAAAATTGCACCGTGTCGCAGTTGTCATTCTGATGATCGCCTCTTTCAGTGCCACTACTGCAAGCGCACGACAGAATCCGACCTTCGCAAAACGCACGATCATCGTCTCTGTTGACGGCCTTCGTCCAGATATAATCACGACACTCGGCCAGGGCCGCCTGCCGGCCTTTTACCGCTTGGCGGATGAAGGAGCATATACACTCAACGCCCGAACCGATCCAGCCTATACCATCACCCTTCCTAACCATACCTCGATGCTCACCGCACGGTATGTTTCGGGCGATTCAGGACACGGTTGGACGCTGAATGAAGAACCCACAGCGAACGCAAGCTTGCATCAAAATCACGGGCCTTACATCCCTTCCATCTTTGACGTCGTTCATGATGAAGGTGGGCGAACGGGACTGTACGCGAGCAAAACCAAGTTTTCGCTCTTCGATCAATCATACAATGAATTAAATGGTCGACAGGATCAAACCTCACCTGATTTTGGCGCGGACAAGATCGACCAATATGAATATCAAGAGTCGATTTCAGACCTCGTGGAGCGCTTTGTTGCCGATGCATCGCTAAACCCTTTCGACTTTTCGTTCATTCATCTGGCATCGCCCGACAATGTTGGCCATGATGCTGGATGGAGTGCAGACGCAAGCTCTTCCTATGCGGCCGCAGTGGAATCTGTTGATGCGGCTCTCGTCCGGCTCCTTCAATTCGTAGAATCCGACGTGGAATACGCCGGCCTGACGAACATCATTCTGACTGCGGATCATGGTGGCAGCGACACCTCGCACTCCGAATCGTTGGTCAACCTGCATTATCGCATTCCTTTTTTCGCATGGGGCCCAGACATTGCATCCGGTATTGAGTCTGGTTCAGACCTATACGCCCTGAATCTAGCGTCTCGAATCGACCCTTTTGATTCGCATCTGGCTGCGGCAATAGATGAATCCACGCAACCTATCCGAAACGCTGATGCGGCAAACCTGGCGCTCATGCTCATGGGGCTTCCTGCGATCTCCGGATCAGAAGTCAACGCCTCGCAATCACTGCGAATCACGCCCGCGCCTGTCGCCGCTGGATCGGCGGGAGAAACACTCGCTCTACAAGACGGCGTATCCCCAGATGCCACCTATGATGGCACGCGAGATACAAAAATTAGATCAGATGCCCCGAATGACGTATTCGGCTTGGATGAAAACCTGGAGGTCGACGCCGGCCCAAATTATGCTTCCATGTTGCGCTGGGATCTCTCCCCTCTTCCAGAAAACACCGCAGTATTGAGCGCTTCGATCACACTCTATGTCACGAATGTCTCAACCGCGACTTATGAACTATATGAGCTAGCCAAGCATTTTGATGAGACTTCGACAACCTGGTTCACTCAGCACAATGGCACGTTCTGGCAGACTCCCGGTGCTTCCGACACTCAAGATCGCAATCCCGCAGTATTGGCGAGTATCGACGGGCCAACCCTTGGCTCGCTCAAAATAGATCTAAGCGAAAGCGGGATTGCCGCCATACAGAATTGGGTCGATAATCCAGACGCTAACTTCGGATTCATCATTCAGAATTATGATACTGCAGATGATGGGCTCGATTTTGCTTCTCGGGAAGCCAGCGATCCTGCCGTTCGTCCTCGTCTCGAACTGGAATACACGATTGGGCCAGTCCGTGGATCGGATGAGGGATTGAGCGCCGAATTCGCCATGACGGCTGAACGCGGGGTTTCGACGAATGAAGTCTGGCTCGACGCCAGCGATTCGATCCTTCCAGGCAACACCGCAGTCTCCTACTTCTGGGACTTCGGCGATAACAGTACGGCCATCGGCCCCGAGGTTTCTCATCAGTACCTCTCGCCTGGGACATATCGCATCCAGTTGATCGTGGCGGACGAGAGTGGCAACAGAAAATCGAAATCGAGAATCGCCATCGTCGAGCCTGACGAATACGGCCAGGCATCATTTCAGGACGGTGTTTTCCCGCTCGAATCATACGATGGTACGAGAGACGCAAAACTCCATTCTGACGCCTCAGACGTTAATTACGGCGAAGATATCTCGCTCTTTATCGATGGGTCGCCCTTTTATTCGACCCTGTTGCGTTGGGATCTGAGCGCGATCGCGCCAGGAATTGAAGTCACCGATGCCACTCTCACATTTAATATCACCGATCCATCTTCGGATCAATACGACATTCTGCCGCTCGCACAGTCCTGGAAGGAAGGAGAAGCTACGTGGCTTACCTCTGCGCTCGATACCCCTTGGACCGTGCCAGGCGCGGCGGGTGAAGAAGATCGACTGCAAGAAGTGCTGGGCTCGATGACGGGCGGCGCAGTGGGTCCAGTGAGCATAACCCTCAATGAAGCTGGTCGAAACTGGGTCTCCAACTGGATCAACTCACCTGAAACGAACCACGGAATGGTCGTTCAGAATTTCGTGGATGCGGAAGACGGAATCGACTTCAACTCCAGTGAGATCGAAGATCCGCTAATGCGACCAAGGCTGGATGTCTCGTATCAGTTGCAGCATCATGTGAACGCTCCGGATCAGCTGCCATTTCAGGCTTATCCGAACCCGTTTCACTCGGACGTTTCGATATTATTTGACACCTCGATTAGGCACGCTGTAGAACTTGAGCTCTACGATATGCTTGGCCGACGCATCCTGAGTCAGACCATCGAACCCTTCCGATTTGGCTCGCCCGTCAAACTGGACACGTCTTTTCTGGCTGCAGGCGTTTATGCCGTTGTCATGACGGAGCACGACCTCTGGGTATCCAAAACACGGATCGTGACAAAAGGGTACTAGAGAAGGGATACTGAGCAAGGAAGAGATACTGAGCGAGGAAGGCCATCTCAAAGAGGGACAATCTTCCGTTTGGCCCGGTTGTTGTCATTATGTGTGGTAACAATCGAACATATTGCTGAATTTCCCCTCTATTCGCTTGACCACGTTCAGACTCAAGCCTCGAATATGGCCTTCAACGGCCCTTATCGTGGCCTTTATCGTTCTCGTTCATCTGACAGATGACGCTTCCGCCCAAACGTCTCCGACGTTCGGGCAGCGAGTGGTAATGGTCTCAGTCGATGGTTTGAGATCCGATGTGATACAAAAATGGAGTCATTCCGACCTTCCAAACTTCAATCGACTGATTGATGAAGGTGCATCGACGCTGAATGCTCGAAATGACACTGACTTCTCGCTTACGTTACCCAATCACGTCTCCATGTTGACCGGACGATACGTTTCCGGCACCGAAGGCCACGGTTGGTTTTATAATTCAGAGCCGGATGCAGATGAAACGGTGCATTCAGAAAACCAAGGGTACATTGCGAGCGTGTTTGATGTGGTGCATGACGCCGGAGGTCGAACTGGGCTGTTTTCCACCAAAACCAAGTTTTCTCTTTTTGACACCTCTTGGAATGAAGAACATGGCGCAGAGGGGTCAAATGGAAGGGATAAAATCGACGAATTTAGATACGAATTGAAGTCTGCAGATCTGGTCGATGAATTTGTTGACCGCGCCTCAACAGGCGCTTTCGATTTAGTGTTCATCCATTTTGCAGACCCAGATGTCGCAGGTCATGCGTCCGGATGGTCCGACAAATCTACATCGACCTACGCAGATGCTGTTCGCAACGTAGACGACCAAATCGGTAGGCTCCTTGACTTTCTTTCCTCTGATCGGGCACACAGCGGGACAACCACACTCATCGTCACAGCTGACCATGGCGGCACGGGGTCGAGCCATTCGGACAATGAGAGCATTCATAACTACATCGTACCCTTCTTCGCATGGGGCCACCAGGTCTCAGCATCATCGAATCTGTATGAGTTGAATCCTGCGCGGGTAGACCACGGAAATGCTTGGCTTTCTCGGGCAGTATCCAAAAGCCAGCCACCGGTCAGAAACGCAGAAATATCCAATCTCGCACTCTCACTGCTAGACCTTCCTGCCATTCCCGGCTCGCTTGTCAATGCAGATCAGAGCCTTCTATTGCACGCGCCAGAAACCGAATCTTCCATTTCATTCCAGGATGGCCGATATCCATCGAGTTCCTATGCCGGAACGCGCGACACGAAGATCTTGTCAGACGACCCTGATTCGCCTGCTGGTTACAGTTCAGTACTCGAAATCGATGGGAGCCCTGCCTATTCCATGTTGTTGAAATGGGACCTCACTTCCGTAGCACCAGGTACGGATATAACCGACGCCTTCCTCACACTCGATATCACGAATCCGTCATCCGACCGATACGAATTGTACGAAGCGACTCGCCCATGGAGTGAAGCCGAAGCGACGTGGAAACACGCCGAAAACGGCGAAGAATGGCAAACAAAAGGGGCAGCCGGTTCTGAGGATCGTGGTTCAGAAATACTCGGAACGCTGCAAGCCGTCGATACGGGATCGTACCGGGTTGATCTGAACGAATCAGGCCTCGAGGTACTTGAAAACTGGCTCGTGAATCCTCTCGAGAACCAAGGATTTGTTTTTCAAGACTATGAGCAAGCTTGGGATGGTGTTGACATTTCTTCAAGAGAAGCGTCGTTAAAAAGCGATCGGCCAAAATTGACCATTCTCTATGATGGTGAAATTTCGGAGTCTCAGACCGAATCACCTGTCTCGGCGTCATTTCAGGACGGGGTTGCCCCATTTTCGCAATACAGAGGTACGCGAGACACTAAACTGAGATCGGATGAGCCCGACGAGAACTTCGGATCTTCCCACCATCTCGAAATGGACGGCGCGCCAAATTACGTCAGTCTACTCTCTTGGGACGTGTCCTCCATCCCAATCGATGCCACCGTGCTATCAGTGTCCGTCCGGGTGAACGTTTCCAATGTTTCAACGGACCGATACGGATTGTATGGAGTGAGTCGCGCATGGGATGAATTTGAAGCTTCGTGGAAGCGCGCATCAGCCGGTGAATCGTGGCAATCTGAAGGTGCGAAAGGCTCTTCCGACGCGTCTGATGAACTTCTTGGTTCGCTCGTCGCACCCGAGTCGGGGCGCCGCACCATTGTGCTCAATGACGAAGGCCGATCCTTGGTTCAGGGATGGATCGCGAATTCCGAATCCAACCATGGCCTGGTGTTTCAGAGCGTTGGAGAGACCTATGACGGATTGGATATTTCGTCCCGAGAACATAGTGAAGCGGACCACCGACCAGAACTGATTATCTCCTATCAATCAGGAAGCGTTTCGGCGACCCCAAATTCTGCTCCGGTAGCAGTTTTCACTGTCACACCTCCTGCGGGCGAAGCCGGGCTGATATTCCATTTTGATGCTTCCGCTTCGAGTGATGACGATGGGATCGTCGGCTACGAATGGGACTTCGGCGATGGATCACAGGGCTCAGGGAGTCGGGTTGAGCATGCGTATGGCCATGCCGGCGACTATACGGTTCAACTCACCGTAACAGATTCTCAGGAAGCTAGCAGTTTTGCACTCCATACCATTGCTGTAGCCGCGGCTGGCGTCGTCGATATTGCATTCCAAGACGGCGTTTTCCCCAATTCTGCCTATGCCGGTACCCGAGATACCAAACTGCTATCCGAATTCCCGTTATCAGTATTTGGAAACGCGCAGGACCTCGAAGCTGATGGAGCGCCTGAGAACGCAGTCCTTCTGAAGTGGGATGTTAGCGCCATTCCACCTAGCGCGACGATCCTTTCGGCGGAAATCTCAGTTGACGTCACAAACCCTAGTACGGACTCTTATGAGATCTATCCCCTGCTCCGTCCATGGCAGGAAGACGACGCTTCTTGGGCTGAAGCCGAATACGGTTCTCTTTGGGGCCGCGCTGGAGGGTCGGATTCGCGGGATCATGGCAGTGAAATACTGGGCCGTCTCACTTCAGAATCGACCGGCTCAAAATCGTTCGTCCTCAACGAGGAAGGCGTCGACTGGATTCAGGGCTGGATCGAGGATCCTCTCGTAAACAATGGGCTGATCATTCAAGACTACGAAAATGCATGGGACGGGCTTGATTTCTGGTCCAGGGAAGCCGGCGAGTCCGCGAGCCGGCCCCAATTGCGGATCCAGTATTCACTTAGTTTGACCCAGAATTCTATTTGGAACGAACCGGCACTTGTCACCTCGGATTTTGGTTCGCCAGTCTCCCTTCAAGAATTGGACTCCGCGGACGAACTCGAGCGGACGCTGTCTTCTGATTATGCAGGGTTTTCTGCTGTCAGAACTGGCTCCACTAGGCGCGAAGAAGTTCGAATTGAAGTCTCCCGCACCACATCGGTGATGTTGGTAATTCCAGAACAAGATTCACTGCTAGCGAGGGGATGGGCGCATGATAAGACACTTGATCTGGCATCCGGGCGCTATCAGGTATACGCCGATGCGTTGGTCAATGGCTCGCACTCACTTGATGTCCCGTCCGGAGCAACACTTTACGTTCGCACGGGTGAAACCGGTTCACTCTCTGTAGCGAATGAAGCGCTAAATTTACTTCCTGACCATACAGACCTGATCCAATCTGCCTATCCTAACCCGTTCGCCGGATCACTGACTATTGAACTTTCTTCGGGTTTGGGGCTGTTTTACGAGCTCATCGACACGCTTGGGCGGCGCGTCTTTGCGGAAAAGGTTCCTAAGAACAAGTTCTCAATGAGAACGGATGGCCTCGCCCCCGGCGTATACTTGTTGCGTGTGACTGATGACGCGGGGAGCATGCAAACCATTCTTGTCACCCGTGGCTTGTAAAATTCAGGCTGAGAAACAGACTTCATTTCACCGATTCGTACCTTCCAAACACATCATTTTTAAATTATTTAAGCGCTCCGCACTGAGACGTTACCATCCCATATTTCTGTTTGTCTGTTCCGTTCTATTGTGGACGGGAATCCCAGCGTCTGGACAGACGGATGGACTGCTCGAGATCGATGGATCGTTGGAACGATTTCTGATCAGGCAGCAGACTGCAGGGCACCTCGATGATGCCATCTTATCGCATCGACCGATCTCTGTTCGGACGGCACTCGCGTTGTTGGCTGAACTGGAGCTTTCAGATCCCGTCGATTGTCAGCTGAGAGATCAGTTTCTTGGCCTAGCGCACCACCCTGGTGCGGAATGGCTTCGTGGCCAATGGACGGCTGCGTTTCGGAACGGGCGTGACCTGTTTTCTGCTGAAGACACGACATGGGCCATTCAGGTCAATTCGATCTTAAACCTGAGTGCCGGACGTGCATTTTTCGGTAACGATCCACTCGAGCGAAGTACGAAAAATGTTTGGCGATCCAGCCGCGGCGCAAGGCTATCCGGCCATATTGGGCCGTATGTGTATTTCGAAGGACAGGTGAGCGAAAATCAGGAGCAAGTCGTTGATCCTGCCGTCGAATATGGTACAGCGCCTGGCCGACCCAGTACCAAGTTATCAGAAGGTGGCGCATACGATTGGATGGAAACGCGCGCCGTGGTCGGTTTTCAGACCTCGCATTTTGATTTGCGTTTTGGGCGTGACGACAATCTCTGGGGATACGGCGCCAAAAGCACGATTTTGTCAAACATAGGATCCACCTATGATCAGGTTCAGATTCGGGCCGCTCTCGGCCGTTTTCAATACGTGAGCCTGCTCTACGCACCCGCATCGTTCGGACCGAGAACATCCGACGGATTCGCCGCACGGAAATACGCTGCCTCACATCGTCTCGCAGCAAAGCTTGGATCCAAATGGGAAATCGGGCTGGTCGAAACGCTCGTATTCGGCACGGATTCGCTTGATACCCGCACACGATTCGATCTGGCCTACGCAAATCCCATCATCTTTTTGCGTTCAGCTGAACGCGATCGAGGGTCTCCAGACAACGCAATGATCGGATTATCGGCATCCTTCCAACCTCGCAATGGCGTGAAAGTCTATGGAGAACTCCTTCTGGATGAGTACGTGCCGGATAATTTCGGAAAAGGCTGGTGGGCCAATAAGTGGGCATGGCAACTCGGGGCGCACGGCGTTGATCTTGGGCTCCCCCGATCAAGCCTGCGAATCGAGATCGCCCGAATGCGGCCATTTCTTTACAGCCACAAGAGGACTGTTAACTCATACACGCACTTTGGTGATGTTCTGGGACACCCTGCAGGTCCAAATGCGTGGAATTTATTCATAGAAGCCGGTTGGATTGCGAATGAGCGACTGACGCTCACGACCGTTGTTGACCTGACCCATCAGGGTGTGAACACAGACCTCAATTACGGATCAGATCCTAATCGATCCTACTCGTCGCGCGTGAGCGAATTTGATAATGATTTTCTTCAGGGAAACCTGACAAACACTTCCCTTGTGAGCTGGATGGCCTCATTTGAGCTTCTGCCGCAAATGTACATTGATGCTTCTGCGGCTTTCGTTTCCACAGAACGTGAAACGGGAGGAAATCAGATGTACTTTCTACCGCGTGTTTCAGTGCGTTTAAATAGCAACTCATCACACCTTCCTCGATGAACGCAGGACCTGCAGGGAAACCAGGAAAAATCGAAATCAGCGTCGGAATAGTAGTGCGGAGCACTTCCGTGC
>Ga0315336_1000633_pt1 | contig 89113 bp, 78 predicted proteins | sample ASW5metaG_FD_204512 | JGI IMG/M metagenome (GOLD analysis project Ga0315336, IMG submission 204512) | Ammonia-oxidizing marine archaeal communities from Monterey Bay, California, United States - ASW #5 | ecosystem: Environmental > Aquatic > Marine > Intertidal zone | place: USA: California...
CCTTTCGGGGTTAGGCGGGCATTCTTATGCATGTTCATTCGGTCCTGCTCCAGAAGCTTTTGTCTTTGCAAACTTCAGCTTCTCAGAGCGGGATCGAGTGAACAACCTATTGAGAGCTCACAGCTAGCCGTCTATTGCAAGCACATCAAAGGCGACACAGACGCGCTCTTGCAGGCTTTCGAATGGCAGGGTGCGGTGCCAGAAATAGGATGGAAACAGGGCCATCAAGCCGGCTTCCGGCCGAACGGCCCGGCGTTCGCCGGCGGCCAACTGACGACCGCCCGGGCCGTCGACGTTGGATTGGCCGAATTCCAGGAATCCCGCCTCATCGCCGGTCTGGCTGACTTCGTCGGGCACGGCAAGATAATAGACGCCGCTTAGATAGCCGCTCGGATGGTTGTGCGGATCCTGGTGCCCGCCGGCCTTCAGTATCACACCCCAAATGACCAGATCCCAGGCCGCGGGCGGACGGCCGTAGAACCCGCTCTGGTCACGCTCTGTCATCGCCGCTAAGTGCCCGGTGACGGCGTTGTTGATGGTGGCGCGCAAGGCGGCCACCGGTCCGGCTTGGTCGCCGGCAATGTCCAACGTCTGGCTGCCGTCGACGGTCGAGCGGTTGGGGCGGTTCCACATCAGGCTGTCGTGGGACTTCAGGTGGTCGATGAGCGCCTGATTGAAGTGTGGCACGCTGTCGTAGCCCGGCACGGTTTCGATGCGGCGCAGACCGACCATGTCTTCGTGGTCGAAAATGCGGTCGGTCGCGGTGCTGTCGCCCATCTCCGCACGCACCAGGCCAAGCGTTGCCAAGGCGCGGACGTATTGAGGATTGATGGCGATCGCCGCCTCTAGAGCCGTCGTCGCCGCCGCCAAATCGCCGGCGGCCTGTTGGGCGAGGCCGAGGTGGTAGCGCGCCGGCGCGAACGCCGCATCAATCTCGATCGCCCTCTGGCAGGCCTCGATGGCGTCGTCCAGTCGCCCCAACTGGACCAGAATCCAGCCCTGGTTGGACCAGACCGGCGCCGCGCCGGGATCGCACTTGAGGCTGCGTACCCCGGCCTCCGCGGCATCTTTGAAGCGTTCCAATTCTGCTAGAATATTGGCCCGCTCGGCATGGGCACCGGCGTCGTTCGGCACCAGGCCGACGGCCCGATCGAATGCCGCCAAGGCAGCTTCGGTCTGGCCTAGTAGCCGATGGCAACGTGCCATACCGAGGGTTGCGGCCGGGTCGTCGGGCGCCAACCGCAGGACTTCGGCATAAGCGTTAAGGGCTGCGCCGGGTTGGTTCAAAGAGGATTCTAAGATCGCCCGGTTCTGCCAAGCGTCCACATGGCGCGGGTCGCGTTCGTGGATGGCGTGGTATTGGGCCAACGCAGCGGCCGTGTCGCCGCAATCGGTTTCGGCCAAGGCGAGATTGAAGCGGGCCGCCAAATGGTTCGGCTGGGCCCGCACAACCTGGCGTAAACATTGCCGCGCCCGTTCGGGTTCACCGCTCAGACGATAGGCGCTACCGAGATTGCTGAGGATGCCCGGGTCGTCGGGCGCCAAGGTCGCGGCCTGGGATAGGGCGGCGACCGCCGCGTTCGGATCCTGGCATCGGAGTTCCACCGCGCCCAGCAAGCCGAGCACACCGGCATGGGGCGGCTGGATGCGCAGCAATTCCTGACAGGCAGCGCGTGCGCGATCATAGGCACCGTTGCGATAGGCTTGAATTGCGCGTTGGAACGTTGCTTCGGCTGGTTCGGCCATTGACAGGATTCCGATAAAGGATAACCGTGCCGACCTATAGCAAATACCGCTCCCGTTCGGTACTCGGTGATAGGAGTTTTACGTCGTGATATCCGTCCGCCACTGCTGCGTTTTGATTTTGACCGTCTTGTTCTTCGCAATGGCAACGCCCGTGCTGCCGACAGCGGCCGGCGATTCAGCGATCGTGGTCGAGGGCGCGTGGGCCAGGGCATCGGCCGGCAAGGCGAAGAATGGCGCCGCCTATTTTTCGGCTTCAATAAAGGCCGGCGCCGATCGTCTGATCGCGGTGAAGGCCGAAGGCATCGCCAAGCGGGCGGAACTGCATGGTCACTCCATGCAGGGCGGCGTTATGAGGATGCGTCCCGTGGAGACCATCGGGCTGACGCCGGACAAGCCGGTGACCCTGAAACCCGGTGGTTTTCATGTCATGTTGATGGGCCTGGCGGCGCCGCTGGTCGAAGGCGCGACGTTTCCGATGGTGCTGACTTTCGAGAAAGCCGGTGCTGTGGCAGTCGATGTGACGATCCTTGGCGTTGGCGCCCGCGGACCAAAATCCCCGACCGGCAAGCACGGCGGCCACGGAATGAAGAAAAGCGAATAGCCGCGCCGATAGTAGCCGCGCGACCATGGCAATGACATACTTTGGTCTTCGTGGGTTTACCGATGTCGCGGCATATCTCAAGAGGGGCCGATGAGCGAAAAAGCCGATGGAATCATCATTGTCGGCGCCGGCCATGCCGGCGGCCGCGCGGCGCAGGCATTGCGCAGCGCCGGCTTTGAAGGGCGCGTGCTGCTGATCGGTGAAGAGGCCTATGCGCCCTATGAGCGGCCACCACTCTCCAAGGCGTTGCTGGTCGGCGACGACGATGTCGATGCCGCCCGCGTCCATGCACCGGACTGGTACGATGCTCACGATGTCGAGCTCTTGCGCGACACCCGGGTCGTTGGCATCGATCGCGCCGCGCATCGGATTTCGACCGACGCCGGCACGTCCTTTGGCTACGACAAATTGTTGCTGACCACCGGCGCCCGGGTCCGCCGCCTGCCGGTGCCCGGTGCCGATCTGCCGGGCCTGCATTATCTCCGCACCTTCGATGACACAGTGGCGATCCGCTCGGCGCTCGGGCCGGGCAGTCGGGTCGTCATCGTCGGCGGCGGCTTCATCGGCTTGGAGGCGGCGGCCAGTGCGGCCAAACGCGGCGCCGACGTCACTGTGCTGGAAATGGCCGATCGGCTGATGGGACGCGCGGTGGCCGAAGACGTCGGCACTTGGTTCGCCGGCCTTCATCGCGGTCACGGCGTCGATATCCGGCTCTCGGTTTCGATCGACAGGGTGATCGGCGAAGACCGGGTCGAGGGCGTCGCCCTTGCCGGTGGCGAGGTCATTGCCGCTGATATGGTCGTCGTAGGCATCGGTATTGTGCCCAACATAGAGCTGGCGGAAGCCGCCGGCTTGACCATCGATAACGGCGTCGTCGTGGACGAATTTGGCCGCACCTCGGATCCGGACGTTTATGCCGCCGGCGACGTCGCCAACCAGCCCAACGACTTCCTTGGCCGGCGCATCCGGCTCGAGTCCTACCGCAACGCCCAAGACCACGCCATGGCCGTTGCCCGCAATATGGCCGGCGCCGATGCCGGCTATAGCGACAAACTCTGGGTCTGGACCGATCAATATGACGTCAATCTGCAAATGCAGGGCATGCCCGACGATTACGACCGCCTGGTCTGGCGTGGTGACCCGGCCGATGGCGCCTTTATGGTGTTCTATATGGCCGGGCCGGCCATACGCGCCGTCAACGCCGTCAACATGGGCAAGGAAATGCGCATCGCCGAGCGCCTGATGCTGCAGGCGGTCGCGGTCGACGATGCGGATTTGGCCGATACGACCTTGCGTTTGCGCAATCTGGCGAAACGCTGATCGCGGCGCCGTTTGGAGTGTTCCCCGGCGCCCTAAATTTGTTAGTATAGAAACAAATTATTGGGAGGCAGGACAATGGCGACAGCAGCGGGCGTTTCGACCGCGGGAAAACTGGTTATCCGCAATATCGGCTTGATGTTGTCGGGGGCGCTGGAAGCGCCGATCCTGGACGCCGATTGCGTGGTTGCCGTCGACGGGCGCATCGCCGCAATCGGCAAAGAAAAGGACATCGATACCGAGGCGGCAGACCGGGTCATTGACGCCCATGGCACCGCGTTGGCACCGGGGTTGATCGACAGCCACGTGCATCCGGTCATCGGCGACTGGACGCCGCGCCAAAACCAGTTCAGCTGGATCGATAGCTATCTGAACGGCGGCGTCACAACGATGATTTCCGCCGGCGAGGTGCATTTGCCGGGCCGCCCTAAAGACATCATCGGCCTCAAGGCACTCGCCATCACGGCACAGCGCGCGTTCTCCAACCTGCCGCCGGCCGGCGTCAAGGTTCATGCCGGCGCACCGGTGATCGAGCAGGGCATGGTCGAGCAAGACTTCAAGGATCTGGCCGACGCCGGCGTATCGCTGCTCGGTGAGATCGGCCTCGGCGGCGTTAAGCAGGGCGCCGAGGCGCGCCAGATGGTCGCCTGGGCACGAAAGTACGGCATTCAAAGCACCATCCATACCGGCGGCCCGTCGATCCCGGGCTCCGGCCTGATCGATGCCGACGTGGTGTTGGAGGCGGATGCCGACGTCATCGGCCATATCAACGGTGGCCACACGGCGTTGCCGCTGGATCAAATTCGCTGCCTTTGCGAGCAATGCAGCCGCGGCATCGAAATCGTCCACAACGGCAACGAAAAGGCGGCGCTCTACGCCATGCGCACCGCCTATGAGTTGGATCAGCCGGAACGCATCATCCTGGGCACGGATTCACCGGCCGGCTCCGGCGTTCAGCCGCTTGGCATTCTACGAACGATTTCTTTTCTTTCAAGTTTTGGCGACGTGCCGGCGGAAACCGCTTTCTGCTACGCGACCGGTAACACTGCGCGCCTGCGGGATTTGGATTGCGGCTTGATCGAGGTCGGCCGCGCCGCGGACTTCGTGCTCATGGACCGGGCACAGCATACAGCCGGCAAGGACTTGCTCGACTGCGTGCGGATCGGCGATCTGCCGGGGATCGGCATGGTCATCATCGACGGCGTCGTCCGCGCCGGCCGTTCCCGCAACACCCCGCCGGCCGAAACCGTGCCGGAATTGGTCCGCGGCTAACGGTGGTTCACGCTTCGGGCAGGTATTCCTCATAGCCGCGGATCAGTGCGACGATTGTATCGTTATACGGTGTCGGGATGCCGAGCGGCCGGGCCAAGGGTGGGATGGCGCCGTTGATGGCGCCGATTTCCGCGCGCCGGCCGGCTTGGCGGTCGAGCAGCATGGACGGCCGGGCGTTGGGTATCTTCTCGCCGAAGGCGCGGACATAGGCAACGGGATCGTCGAACTCGAGCGTGATGTTCTTCGCCCGGGCCACGTTGAAGGCCTCTGTCGCGCAGCCTGATGCCACTTGCCACAAATACGGGTTGGCCTGGACTTCCGCGACCGTCCGCTCGGAAAGGGCGCAGGTGCCGCTGTAGCAGACGTTGCAGATCAGCTTCTCCCAAACCATTTGGTGGATGTCGTCGAACGTGCGGACCTTGAAGCCGCCGGAGCGCCAGACTTCGGCGATCGCTTCCAGGCGCTGCGTCACCGGCCCGTTCATTTCGCCGAGCCGGACCAACTCCCAACCGTTGTGGTGGGCATGGCCGGGGGCGACGATGGAGGCGCCGAAGCCGCCGACCACGCCGATGGCGATCCGGTCGGCGCCGATCCGGTCGGCCACTTTCTCGGCACTGCCAAGGCCGTTTTGAATGGTTAGCACGGTGGTGTCGGGGCCGATCATGCCGGCGGCGATGTCCGCCGCGTCTTCGATATGCATGGCTTTGGTGGCGATGATGACCAGTTCGGCGGTACCAACTTCGGCGCCGGTTTCACTGGTGCGGAGCGCCACGGTCCGGTCGCCGCTCGCGCCTTCAAGCCGCAGGCCGTTTTCGGCGATGGCGTCGAGATGGGCGCGCCAGCGGTCGACGGCCCAAACTTCATGACCGGCGGCACCAAGCAGGCCGGCATAAACCGAACCCATGGCGCCGGTTCCAATGATGGCGGTTTTCATCGCGATTGCCCTCCCTTCGGCAACCCGCTTTAGCATCGCCGCTGAAGGGAGCGCAAGTTTGTGTCAGGACCCGTTTACCGCCGGCAACGGCGCCGGCCGACCGAACAGATAGCCTTGGCCAAGATCGATGCCGAGTTCTCGGGCTTGGCGGGCCTGGGCGTCGGTTTCGATCATTTCTGCGACCGTGCGAATGCCGAGATCACGGCACAGCGCCGCGATGGCGCCAACGATGTGGGCGCTGCGCGCGTCATGGCCGATTTCGGCGATGTAGGAACCGTCGATCTTGACGAAATCCGCGTGATAGCGACGCAAGTGATTAAAGCTGGTTTCGCCGGCGCCGAAGTCGTCAATGCAAATCAGATGGCCGTCGGTTGACAATTGATGCAGCACGCTGGCCAGCAAATCGGGATCCTGAATGCGCGCGGTTTCGGTAATTTCGATCAGCAGCCGCGGGCGCAGGGCAGCTTCGGTTTGCATCAGACGTCGCAGCACCGTGACAAAAACTTGGTTTTGTAGCGATCGCGCCGACAGATTGACGGCAATTCGCATGTCGTTGCCGGCCGCCGCTTCACGCGCAAGGTGGTCGATGACCTGCCTGCAAACCACAAGATCGAAATCCTCTGCCAAGCCGATTTTCTCGGCGAAAGACACGACCTCCAACGTCGAGACGGTTTCCGACGGGCGGCTCAGCGCTTCGTAATGGTGCAGTGCCCGGTCGCCCAGACCGACGATCGGTTGAATACTGAGGCCAATGGCGCCACTCGCCAGACGGTCCTTCAACGCCACGGTTCGGGATACGGAATCCTGGATCAGGGCTTCCATGCTTTCCGACAGACTTTGGATTTGGAAGGTGCCGTCCTTGGTCTGTTCGAATTGTTCGATGGCAAACGCCAGTGCCCTTGCCGTGTCCGCTTCGGCTAATCCGGCGTTATCCAGATCCATGACCGCTGCCGAAATCCGGTCGGTTACCGCGCCCTCGTTATCACCAAAGCCGGAAAGGATACCGCCGAGGCGCCGGGCCATGCCATCGGTATCGATCTGCGATCGGTGAAGGATGCCGAACCGGGCTGTGCCGAACTGGCCGACGGAATCGCCGTCGGCCGACCAGGCACGCAGAAACGCACCGACGGATGCCAACGCCGCGTCGGCCATTGGCGGTCCGCCAAGCGCAATGTCGGCCAGGCTGTCGATATGCAGCAAGGTGATCTGGTAGGGCTGATCCTCGTGCGAATTGGCTCGAAGCTTATCGCGCGCGATTTCGACGAAGGCGCCGCGGTCGAACAAGCCGCTGCGGTGATGGCGGTGGTAGTGGTCGCGAAAGACACCACGGTCGCGGTTGGTGAATTGAATGGCAATATGAATGCGCCGGGTCGCCGAGAACGGTGAAATACAGCGCAGGACGGCGCTTTCGACTTGCTGGCCGGCAAGCGGGATTCGGACTGGGATGGGAGCGAGGTGGCCGGTTTCGAGCACTTCGCGGAGGCCGGCGCGGAGACTAGCACGGTTGGTTTTTTCCACCAGATCGATAACTGGCGAGCCGACGAATTGACTGCTGTCGAGATTGAGCGTCGCGGCGGCGCTGCCGCCAAGAAATTGAACAACGCCATCGGCGTCCGTTTCGATCAGCAGGTCGGCGCCGGCATCGGCCAAATTGCGGTACCGATCCGGCGGATCGCAGGCCATGGCTTCCGAGCGGATCTGGCGCAGCAGGTCTTGCGCCGTGCTGTCGCGACTGCAAGTCAGGATCGGCGCATAAGATTGCGGTTTCGGTCGGTCAATTGCGTCGGCGCCGCTTGGTCGGCGGAGCGTGCTCATCATGTCGCCAATCGTCCGCCGCCAGTCCGTCGACAGATCATCCGGGCAGACCACAAAATCGGTGTCGGGTCTCGTGCCGAGATCCGCCTGGCGCGAGAGGACGACGACATCATGGCCTGCAGCCGTCAGGTCCGGCGCCCAAGGATTGGTGTGGGCCATGATCGGGTCAATGAGCAGTATGCGCGCCACGTGTCCTCGTACGGTTCGCTTTGGTAAATATGGGCTCAGCAGAATGCCACCAACGGGTTAGCAAATATTAACAATCCTGGCTCGACGCTCGAAACGGTAAGGTCAGTCCTGACCGACGGTGACTTGATCGGCGAATGCGGATACGTGCAGTGCGATGCCCCAGTCGCGGCCGCGGGCCCGGCCCGTCGCCACGTGAATACCCAAGATCGCCGGCTTTTCGCCGCGAAACACCAGTATGGGCGAGCCGGAATCGCCTTTTGTCGCATCGCAATCGTGCAGGATCAGCCGTTTTTGCCGCAAATAGTGATGAACGCGGCAACCGCTGTGGCGGGTTAATATATGTGCCCGATCCTGACTGTAGCCGGCCTGGAGCACGGTTGATTGTGACACTTGTTCGTCCGGTTCGTCGCTGCCGTCGGCCGCCGCCAAAGCCAGACGACCGGTTGTTTGCAGGATGTCGCGCTTCAGGGTAAGCAGCGCCCAATCGTCTTCCGGCGCCGATTTCGCGCCGTCGGGCCGCCGCGACGCGGCCACGCGGATTGCCGTGACGCCGCTATGCACGAGGTAGGCGCCGCGGTTATAGCCGGCAACGAAATGCAGCGATTCCGGCGGCAGCCAGTTTCGCGTCCGCTTGTTCCAAACACAATGCGCGGCGGTCAATACGATCGTTCCGGCGATCACACTGCCGGTACAGAAGCCGCCGGTAGATTTGTTCACGCGGCCGATTGCGCTCCACGGATAGCTGACCGCTTCAACGCTTTGGCGGTCGTCGGGGCCCTTGATCCCGGGTAGCGTCAGACGGTCTCCAAACACCGTCGGTATGGCGAGAAAATTTGCCAGCAATACCGTGCCGAGCGCGCGGAACCAGCGCTGTTGGTTAGAACCGTAACCCCAGGCGCGCGTATTCCCGTAAGGACGGCGGCAGGTCCGGATTAGTGCCGCGGCGATAGAAGATATGCCGGCCAAATTTTGAACCTTGTTCAAACGATGTACGCCAGCGCGGTTTGACGTAATCGGCATGGTACCACAGCGCGCCATCCGTTGTATCGTCTACGAAACCCCAAAAAAGTATGAAGGCCAAGGCTTGCGCACGTTGCCATGCGGCCTTGTTGCGTGGCCGGTCGCTCAAGCCGTCGCACCACCAGGAGAATTGACATCTGTTTTTCGGCCGCTGGCCGCCTTGGCGCACGACGCCGCAGATCGTCTTCGGAAAACGCCTGTCTTCAACGCGATTTAGCACGACTTGGCCGACTGCGATCATGCCGGTATCCGGCTCGTTGCGGGCCTCAAAGTAAATATTCTGGGCCAAACAATGCAACTCGGCAGCGATCCTCGCATCGTCTGCGCTTGCGCTCGACGCCCATAGCGAAGCCAGGACGCCAATCGTTCCGGCAAGGAACCGGGCGGTCCTGATCCCAGCAACAGTGCTTAATATGTTGATTTGCCTAAACATTGTTGTTGCCCTGCCGTTAAACCGCGCACCGCCCCCACGGAATGGAGGCGGCGCTTAGACTTAATGATGTGTTAAGTACTGTGACAGAAATTCGACAAAAGTCAATAAAAAAATTATCTATACGTTAACTATTTCGATTAATCAACAACGTGACAAATAAATAATTTGTCTAATATTAGATAAGTATTTTATTTTATTTATATCTATTCATGTTTCAAAAGTCAATTATTGTATTGGTCCTCTTTACACTATCTATCATCTAATACCGAAAGCCATTTGTGCGTTTAATATTTGTCGAATGTGCGGCGCTAGAACCGGTCGACACGATAGGGCCGGGGATCGACGATTGGTGTTTTGTCCGTCGCCAAATCGGCGACCAAGCGCCCGGTGACGGCGGCCAACGTCAACCCGAGATGGCCATGTCCGAACGCGTACAGCACCCGATGAAAGCGCGGGCTTCGGCTGATGACCGGCAGCGAATCCGGCATGGACGGCCGGAAACCCATCCACCGTTCGCTGTCGGACGTGTCCAGGTCCGGTAACAGCTGGCGGGCGTGCCGCATCAATATGTCCGCGCGCCGCCAGTTGGGTGCTGCCGTGAGGCCACCCAGTTCGACCGTACCGGCAATTCTCAGGCCGCCGGCCATGGGCGTCGCATAGTAGCCACGGCCGGCGTCGGACACCGGCATACGAAGCTCAATACCGGGATTTGGAATCATCAGGTGATAGCCGCGTTCGGTATCGAGCGGCGGATTTGCGCCCAACGAACGGGTCAAAGCCAACGATTGCGCGCCGGCGGCGATCACCACGGTCTGCGTGCGGACATCGATGGTCCCATGATCGCTGAACAGCGCGGCGGGGCCGTCGTCGGCAAGCGCGAAGCCCTCTATGGTTGCGCGGACGATTTCGCCGCCGGCCGCCTGCACGGCATCGGCGAAGGCCTGGCTCAAAGCGCGCGGGTCGACGACCCAGCATTTCTTGGGAAAATAGGCGGCGTGGCGGATCGCCGGTGATAGGGCTGGCTCCATTTCGTGAAGCGCCGCGCCGGTTACGACGTCCACGGTGTGACCGTGACGGCGGCGCAATAGGTGTTCGGATTCCGCGGCGGCAAGCGCCGCCGCCGAGCGGTAAACGGTCAGGCTGCCGCCGCGCCGGATCAAGCCCTCGGCGCTGGCCCGCGCCGTCAGCGGCGCGTAGTCGGTCACGGCCCTTTCGGTCAGTGCTGCCAATCCGGACGCAATTTCAGCGACCCGCGATGGCCGGCCGGCAGCGACAAAGCGTGCAAGCCATGGCAGGAGGCGCGGCAAATAGCGCCAGCGAATGGCAACCGGGCCGGTCGGGTCGAGTAGATAGCGCGGCACTTGGCGGAGCGTCGACGGATTCGATTCAGGGATAACCCCATCAGGCGCGAGGATGCCGGCATTGCCGTAGGATGCGCCGTCGCCCGGCGCACCCCGATCAATCACCTGGACCTGGAAACCAGCCTGCTGCAAGGACAGGGCCGAGGCCAAGCCGATGATGCCGCCGCCGATCACCGTTGCCCGCGCGGCCGAGTCGTTTATTGTCATAGCCACGATCGCACTATGACAGTGTGAAGGCAGGCTGAAAACCAGGACGGGCATGCCGATCGCGGCGAAGGAAAATGGGTGTGGGCGTTCTCAAGATAGCCGTCGTTTTTTGCTTGGGCGCTTGGGCGGCGCTGGCCGGTCTGGCGGTCACCGACAAGCTTCTGTGGCAACCCGCAGGGTTGGCCGCAGCAGCGGTATTCCTAGCCGCGCTCCTGGCCGCCTCGGTCTATCGCCACAATGTCGGTCGAATGATTGCCTGGCTCAATCGTGGCGCGATCGACGCGCCGCCGCCTGAATCGCCGATCGTGATCGGCGCATTGGACGACGACATTCGCCCGGCCCTGGCCCGCTTTGTTCGCGAGCATGAGCGCCGTCGCGGCATCGAAGAGGCGGAAAGCCAAATGGCCGCGACGATCGTCGCCGGCCTGCCGGACCCATTGGTGACCCTGGACCGTCAGGGGCGCGTGTTGACGGTCAATGACGCGGCCGTGGAAATGGTGAACGGCAATTGGCTCGGCCGTGACTTACGTTCGATCATCCGCGATCCGTCCTTGGTGGAGACGCTTTCGGCGGTGCTGGCGGGCGCCAAACAGTCGGCGGAAGTGACATTCTCCGAAGCCCTGCCAGTCGCCCGATCGCTTTCGGCGCGCATGTTTCGGCTGCCGGAGTCGAATAGTGTCGATGCCGCGGTGGCCGTGGTCTTCCACGACCTGACGGATCTGCGCAAGGCGGAAACCATGCGCGGCGATTTCATTGCCAACGTCAGTCACGAGCTCCGTACGCCGCTTGCCAGCATGGTCGGTTTCATCGAGACCATGCAAGGGCCGGCCAAAGACGATCCGCCGGCCCGCCAACGCTTCCTTGTCATCATCGAGGAGCAGGCGAACCGCATGGCGCGCCTGATCGAAGATCTGTTGTCATTGTCGAGGATTGAGCAACGGGAGCACACCGCGCCTCGCGACGTCGTCGATTTGGTGCCGATTGTTGAGCGAACCTTCGTCATGCTGGGGCCGCAGGCGCGCGACAAAGCCATGCGCCTGGCGTTCGAGCCGAGCGACCTGGCGCCGGTGGTCGGCGATGCGGACGAATTGGCTGAGGTCTTTCAAAACTTAATCGAAAATGCCGTGCGCTATGGTCGATCGGATACCGAGGTGACGGTTGCCGCCGGCACCGAAGGCGAGCGCCTGACCGTCAGTGTGATCGACCAGGGCGGCGGCATAGAGCCCGAGGAGATACCGCGACTAACCGAGCGCTTTTACCGCGTCGACAAAGCCCGGAGCCGCGAAGTCGGCGGTACCGGCCTTGGGCTCGCCATTGTCAAACATATCGTCAGCCGTCACCGCGGCGCCTTGACGATTACCTCCGAGTTGGGAGAAGGCAGCCGTTTTTCCGTGAGCTTGCCGATGGCACAGGCCGACGGAACCGGGGCAGCAAATTCGACTGTCACATAACCGTAACAAATGTTTCACAAACCGGTCACGGCCGCTCTCTAGGGATGGCGCCATCGGATTGTTGTTGATTCGGTTGGCGGCCAGAGGCCGCACAGTGTTTCGGATCCGACCCTGGAGGCAGGAAAGTGAATAAAATGTCCATCGCGGTGACCGTCGCCGCACTTTTGACGGCATCGATGGCGGCGACCGCCGAAGCGCGCGATCAAATTCGCGTTGTCGGCTCGTCGACGGTTTTCCCATTCGCGACGGCAGTCGCCGAGCGCTTCGGCCGGTTGCCGGGCAATAAGACGCCGGTTGTCGAATCCACCGGCTCCGGCGGCGGCCTCAAGCTGTTTTGCGAGGGCGTCGGCTTGAACCATCCCGACGTGGCCAATGCGTCACGCCGCATAAAGAAATCAGAGGTCGAACGCTGCGCCAAGAACGGCGTCGCCGATATCGTCGAAGTCAAGATCGGCTATGACGGCATCGTCATTGCCAATGCCAAGTCCGCAGAGCGTTTCACGCTGACGTTGAAGGATCTGTTCTTGGCCTTGGCGAAAGACGTGCCGAGCGGCGAAGCCGGCAAACTCGTCGCCAATCCGAACAAGACTTGGAAGGACGTGAACAGTGCCCTACCGGCCGTCAAAATCGAAGTGCTGGGTCCGCCGCCGACCTCCGGCACCCGGGACGCCTTCGCCGAGTTGGCGCTGGAAGGCGGCTGCAAGACGTTCAAGTGGATTAAGGCCCTGAAGAAACAGGATAAAAAGGCCTACAAGAAACTCTGCCATACGGTTCGCGAGGACGGCGCCTACATCGAAGCCGGTGAGAACGACAATCTGATTGTGCAGAAACTTGAAGCCAACCCGGCGGCCCTCGGCGTGTTCGGTTTCAGCTTCCTTGACCAAAATGCCGACCGTATCCAAGGCAGCACGGTCAATGGCGTAATTCCGGGATTCGAGGACATCGCCTCCGGCGATTACCCGATCTCGCGCGCGCTTTATTTTTACCTCAAGGCGGCGCACGTCGATCGCGTGCCCGGCCTGCGGGGTTATTTGCAGGAATTCACCAGCGAAGGCGCCTGGAGCGACGACGGCTATCTCGCCGACAAAGGCTTGATTCCGATGCCCGAGCCGGAACGCGAAGACTGGCGAACTCAGGCAACCGGCTTGGCATCTCTTGGCATGTAACGGCCAATCCGACCGCCGGCGGCCGGGCCGCGGCGCGGCCGCCGGCGATTTCTTGCAGCCACGGCAATCGTTGATTGGAAAATAGGGGGCCGACGTCTATGCAAGCGTTCACTATCATCGTGGCGCTTTTGCTGGTGAGCAGCCTTTTCTACGGATACGGCCGGCGACGTGTGCTGCGAGTGGCCGGCGGCGACGCCGCGCTGTTGCATTCCAGGCCGATCCACTACGGCATTTATTCTGCTCTATGGGTGACTTTGCCGCCGTTGGCCGTGTTTGTTGTTTGGTCGGCCGTGGAGCCGGCAATCATCCACCATCTTGTCATGGGCGCGTTGCCGGCGTCGGTAACGTCGGCGGCAACGTTCAATGCGAATTTGGCTTTTCAAGACATACACAATATTGCCGTTGACGCGGTGTTTGCATCTGATGACAGGGCGCTGACGATTGCGGCCGCCGGTTTGGTTTCGCTGCAACGTTGGAGTCTGGTTTTGCTGCTGGCCGTCATGACGGCGGTCGCCATACTAGGCGGCCATCATGCGACGCGGCGTCTAACACCGCACTTCAAGGCGAGAACCGAGATCGAAACCGCGCTGAGGTTTCTTTTTCTCGCCTGCTCGGTGATTTCCGTACTGGTCACGATCGGCATCGTCGCGTCCCTGGTGTTCGAAGCAGCGCGATTCTTTCAAGCGGTACCGCTGACGGACTTCCTGTTTGGCTTGGAATGGAGTCCGCAGACCGCCATTCGCGCCGATCAAGTCGGAGCATCCGGAAAATTCGGTGCGATTCCGCTGTTTGCCGGCACCTTGCTGATTAGTGCTGTCGCCATGGTCGTTGCGGTGCCGATCGGGATTTATTCAGCGATCTATCTGGCGGAGTACGCACCGACCGCCGTTCGCTCGTGGGTCAAGCCGGCGCTTGAAATTCTGGCCGGCATACCGACTGTCGTATATGGATTTTTCGCCGCGTTGACGGTGGCGCCTTTCCTGCGCGACAGCGGTGCGATGATCGGGCTGCACTTGTCGTCGGAAAGTGCCATGGCTGCCGGATTGGTCATGGGCGTCATGATCATCCCGTTCATCTCCTCGATCTCCGACGATGTCATTACTGCTGTTCCAAACACCTTGCGCGAGGGCTCTTTGGGGCTCGGCGCGACCCGTTCGGAAACCATCTGCCAAGTGGTCTTGCCGGCGGCTCTTCCCGGTATCGTCAGCGGTATTCTGCTGGCGGTATCGCGGGCGATCGGCGAAACCATGATCGTCGTCATGGCCGCGGGGTTGAGCGCCAAGCTCACCGCCAATCCGTTCGAAGCGGTCACGACGGTCACCGTACAGATCGTTACCTTGCTGGTCGGCGACCAGGAGTTCGATAGCCCCAAGACCCTGGCGGCGTTCGCGCTTGGCCTGACTTTGTTCTTGGTGACGTTGGCGCTCAACGTTTATGCCCTGTACATCGTTCGAAAATATCGAGAACAGTATGACTGACAGCGTTCTCGACCAAGCCACGCTTCGTGCGCATCAATACCGAATCAGCGCCGGCCTAAAGCGTCGTTACGCGCGCGAGCGTCGGTTCAAAGCTTATGGCATCGTATCGATCGCGTTGGCGCTCGGCTTTCTGCTGTTGTTATTTGGTAATATTTTGGCCAAGGGCCAATCGGTACTTTGGCAAACCGAAATCAGGGTACCGGTCGACTTCTCCGTAGAGCACATCGATCCCGACCGGACCGGCGACCGTGATGTGATGGCGGCGGCCGATTACGGCGGCTTGCTCAAGGCATCTCTGAAGGCGAAGTTTCCAGAAGTCAAAAGACGCCGGCAACGCAAGGAGCTCTATCGTCTGATCAGCATCGGCGCGGGTGACGATTTGCGCGACGCGGTGCTTGATGACCCAAGCATCGTCGGCACGACGAAAGAAGTCTGGGTGCTGGCGGCGGACGAAGTCGATTACCTGTTCAAGAATTGGACGGACGATGCCGGGGCGACGGCGGGCGGTAAGATCTCGCCGAGACAGCGCAAATGGATTGCGGAGCTGCGCGAGAACGGTGCAGTCCGAACCGTCTTCAATGTTCGTTTTTTCGCGTCAGGCGACAGCCGTGAACCTGAGATGGCGGGTATTCTCGCGGCGGCAACCGGATCGTTCCTAACCTTGTTGGTCACCTTGGCCTTGGTCTTTCCCGCCGGTGTCATGACGGCGATTTATCTGGAGGAATTTGCCCCGTCGAACCGCTGGACCGACGTGATCGAGGTGAATATCAACAACTTGGCGGCGGTGCCGTCTATCGTCTTCGGTCTGTTGGGTCTTGCCGTGTTCTTGAACGTTATGGGCTTGCCGCGTTCCGCGCCGGTCATCGGTGGCTTGGTTCTGGCGTTGATGACGTTGCCGACGATCATCATATCGGCGCGCGCGGCGTTGAAAGCCGTGCCGCCGTCGATACGGGAAGCATCCCTGGCGCTGGGTGCCAGCAAAATGCAGACGGTCTTGCATCACGTCGCACCGCTGGCCATGCCCGGAATACTGACCGGTACGATCATCGGCATGGCGCGCGCCTTGGGCGAGACCGCGCCCTTGTTGATGATCGGTATGGTCGCCTTCGTCGTCGACGTCCCGTCGGGATTGTCCGATCCGGCGGCGACGTTGCCGGTGCAGATCTATTTGTGGGCCGACAGCCCGGAGCGCGCGTTCGTTGAGCGCACCTCGGCGGCGATAATCGTGTTGCTGGGCTTTCTGATTTTGATGAATCTCGCGGCGGTCTTGTTGCGCAACAAGTTCGAACGCCGGTGGTAAGATAAAGGATTGTAAAATGGCGGTTGGCGTCATGGCCACAAACGCGAAGATCCAAAGCTCCGGCGTAAACGTATCGTACGGCGGGAAGCAGGCGTTATTTGGTGTCGAACTGGACGTGAACGTCAATGAAGTGACGGCGTTGATCGGCCCGTCGGGTTGCGGCAAATCGACCTATTTGCGGTGTTTGAACCGGATGAACGACGTCATACCGGGGTGCAGCGTAAGCGGCCGGATCCTGCTCGACGGCGAGGATGTGAACGCCGCCGCTGTCGACGTCGTGCAACTGCGGGCGCGGGTCGGCATGGTGTTTCAAAAACCCAACCCTTTCCCGAAATCGATCTACGACAACGTTGCCTACGGCCCGCGCATACATGGTTTAACCGCCGACCGCACCGAACTCGACCAACGCGTTGAAGAGAGTTTGCAAAGTGCCGGGTTGTTTGACGAGGTCAAGGATCGGCTCGATCAGCCAGGCACGTCGCTTTCCGGCGGCCAACAGCAGCGCCTCTGCATTGCCCGCGCCATCGCTGTGAAGCCGGAAGTCATCTTGATGGACGAGCCCTGTTCGGCGCTCGACCCAATCGCGACGGCCCGCATCGAAGAACTGATGGACGATTTGCGGCGGAATTTTACGATCATCATCGTTACCCATTCCATGCAGCAAGCGGCCCGCGTGTCCCAGCGTACCGCGTTTTTTCATTTGGGGATTCTGGTTGAAGTTGGCGCAACAGACGAAATATTCACGGCACCTCAGAACCAGCGCACGCAGGATTATATTACCGGCCGGTTCGGCTGATCGTCCTTTATCGAGGAATTTGCAATGGAACAAAAAGGTCATACCGTCAAAGCTTATGACGAGGATCTCGATCACCTCGGAATGATCGTCGCGCGCATGGGCGGTATTGCCGAGGCGCAATTGTCGGCGGCCGTCGCGGCCCTGATCGATCAGGACAGCGCACGAGCGCGGGCGATTGTCGCAGGCGACAAGGAGATCGATGCGCTGGAACGCGAGGCGGACGAATTTGCGATCCGGCTGCTGGCACTGCGTCAGCCCATGGCCGGCGACCTTCGCCGCGTCATCGCGGCGCTGAAGATCGCCGCGGATATCGAACGCATTGGCGATTACGCCAAGAACATTGCCAAGCGCGCCCTGGCCCTGGAAGTCGCCGAGACGGTGCCGCTCGAGCGACCGCTGGCACACTTCGGCGCTTTGGTTCAGGGCCGGATAAAGCAAGTGCTCGACGCATATGCTCATGGCGATACGGATATGGCAATGGCGATCCGTGACGGTGATTGCGAACTCGACGAAGCCCATAACGTGCTGTACGAAACGCTGCAAAAACATATGATGAACGATCCGTCCAAGGTCCCTGTTTGCAGTCATTTGCTGTTTGTGGCCAAGAATTTGGAGAGGATCGGTGACTTGGTGACCAACGTGGCGGAATCCATATACTTCGTTGCACGCGGCAAACCGCCGGCCGACGAACGTCCCAAAGGCGATACCACGAGCGTCACATTGCTTGACGCGAGAACCGCTGATGGTTAGGGCAGGAGCACCCATGCAGCCGCGTATTTTGATTGTCGAGGATGAACCCGCGCTGGTGACCATGTTGCGGTACAATCTGGAGGCCGAGGGGTTCCAAGTCGACGCGGCGACCGATGGCCGCGACGCCCTGATGATGGTCGCGGAAGCGCCGCCCGACCTGATGCTGTTGGACTGGATGTTGCCGACCATGTCCGGGCTTGAGGTGTGCCGGCAATTGCGGCGCCGCGGCGAAACCAAAAATCTGCCGATTATCATGATTACCGCGCGCGGCGAGGAGAGCGATCGCGTGCGCGGGCTGGATTCCGGTGCCGACGATTACATCACCAAGCCGTTTTCGCCGAAGGAATTGATCGCCCGTGTGCGCGCAGTGCTGCGGCGGATCCGTCCGGCACTGGCGGAAGAGGAACTCACGTTCGGCCCCCTGCGCATGGATTTGGCGCGCCATCGCGTCTATCGCGATACCGTCGCAATCCATCTTGGACCGACGGAATATCGTTTGCTGCGGGTATTCATGGAGCATCCGGGCCGCGTATTATCGCGCGACCAGCTGCTTAATTTGGTTTGGGGGCATGATGTCTATGTCGAGGAGCGGACTGTCGACGTTCACATCCGGCGCCTGCGAAAAGCCATCAATGTCGGCGGCCCGGATCTCATTCGAACCGTACGTGCCGCCGGTTATTCCCTGGATGAGCCCGCCGTCTAAGCGCCTTACCGCCCGTCGAGCCAGCGCGCCATGACGACGACGTCTTGGACGTCGTAGCCTAGGTTTTCATAGAATCGTCTAACGCCGACATTCTCGTTGCGTATCAACAGTTCGAGTTTCGGCACGCCGCGGGCTTTCGCCCAATCCTCGACCGCGGCCATCATTGCTTTGCCGTGGCCTTGCGACTGCGTCGACGGCGCGACGGCGACATAGTAAGCCCAGGCGCGATGCCCGTCGTGACCGACCATGGCGGTGGCGTTGAGCACGCCGGTGCTCCGGTCCAAGCCAACCAGCAGCGCCGCTTCTCGGCTGTTGCGGCAAAACGCGATGTCGGCGGCCGGGTCGTTCCAGGGCCGGGTCAGGCCACAAGCATGCCAAAGCGCCACGACCGCATCGACGTCGCCGTCTTCAATCGGGCGAATGTCGATGGCCATCAATCGATGGCGACGACGGCGCCGAGGGTTGGTCCGATTTCGCTGTTGAGCACCAGATCGGCTTCATCGTCGAGGCCCGTCGGTTCACGATTGAGGATGACCAGCCGGGCGCCGTTCTGCTTGGCGATCGAGGGAAAGCCGGCCGCCGGATAGACGACCAAGGAAGAGCCGATGGCGATAAACAGATCGCAGGCCAGCGTTTCCGCCTCCGCTTTCTGCATTTCATCCAGCGGCATCGACTGGCCGAAGGAAATTGTCGCCGTCTTGACGATGCCGTTGCAGGCGTTGCAGACGGGTAGCGTATCATCGGCCTGAAAGCCCCGGCGAATGTCTTCCAACTCCTGACGGGCGCCGCAATCCAAGCAACTCGCGTAGGTCGAATTGCCGTGTAGTTCGATGACCCGTTCGTCGGGCACGCCCGAGGCCTGATGCAGGCCGTCGACGTTTTGCGTCACCACGCTCGACACTTTGCCTTGGCGCACCAAGGCGGCGACGGCGATATGGCCGCGGTTGGGTTTGGCTTCGCCGAACGTGCCTTCCATGGCAAACCGCCGGCGCCAGGATTCGCGGCGCATTTCCTCGGAGGCCATGAAGTCGCGGAAGTCGATCGGCTTCATCTTGGTCCAGATGCCGCCGGGAGAGCGAAAATCCGGGATACCGGATTCGGTACTGATGCCGGCGCCGGTAAATACGACGACGCGGCGGCTTTCTGCCAGCATGCTGGCAAAATCATCAAGCTGAGCTTGGTTCTCGGACATCGGCCACAGCCTCCCTCTGGCGATCGAGAGCAGATCCTTATCTTACGGCAAGGATTGGCGACGGGCTACTCGGAGGGCTTCTTGGCGGGTTCTTCGTCCTCGGATTCCTGCTCATCGTCGTCTTCGTCGAACTTGGCCCAAGGATCGTCTTCGTCGTCGCCTTCCGCGGGTCGGCCATTGCGTATTTTTTCGGCACGCTGTTGCCGGTAAAGGCTGCGAACCGCGGCATAGTAGTCGATCGACGAGCGTTCGATTTCGTCAAACGTTTCGATGTTACGGGCCCGGAAATCGATACCGTCCAATATGAAACGGACCGGCGGTACCCAACTTTTGCCTTTGTCGGATTCGGCCCACCAATAGACCGGATCCAGCACGAAGGAATCGACAGCGAGACCGGCCAAATTGCGTGGCGGCCTGGGGCCGAGCACCGGGATAAACAGATAAGGTCCTTCCGACGCTCCCCAAACCGCCAAGGTTTGACCGAAATCCTCGTCATGCTTCGGAATATCGGTAACGTCAAACAGGCCGCCCAATCCGATGAAGGTGTTGGCAAGGAATCGGCCAAACGTATCGCCGGCCGCGTCAACTTCGCCTTGCAACAACTGATTGATGAAAATGACCGGGGAGGCCAGATTGTCCAAGAAATTGCGGATGCCGTCCTGGATAAAATTGGGCACCGCACCGCGGTAGACCGTGGCGAAAGGTTTAAAAATCAATTCGTCGAGGCCGCGATGCACCTCGAAAAAGTACCTGTTCATCGGCTCCAACGGATCATTGGTTTCTTCGAACGCGGCGCGTTCCTCAGGGTCGTCGGGAACCGTGGCGCATGCGGCTATTAGCGCAACCGCCAGGATTACCGCGATCCGGGCAAATGTTCGTATCGCCAACCAAGGTGTCGCTTGCACGCGCGCGGAAATCATTGACCGGGCACCCTCCAAGGCGTCATGGCCGCGAGCCTGCAAAGGCTCCGAAAAGTCTTGCCTACGGCCACCGTAACCGGCACTGCCTAACATAATCCCAATGCCGGAACCAAGACACGGAAAAACAAATCGACAATTTTGTCACGGCTGTGGCCAATTTGCCGCGCTGGCCGATCGAACATTGCTCTAGGGCCTACTGGCATGTTTGGCGGCCACACCAAGGCGCCGGTAGACCGGCGTCAGTAACACCGGCAAGGTGTACATCGGAACCTGCGCCATGGCGAAAAACAAGGTAATGTCGAAGTCGGCGCGATCGGCCAACACCACCAGCATGAGGCCCATATTGCGGTTGCCGCTCATCAACGCCACGGCAAGCGCGGCGCGCCGACCCAATGGCCAGAACAGCAACCCGGCCGGGATTTGCAGGCCGATGTTGCAGGCGAAGCCAAGCGCCATTGTCAACAGTACGTAACCGGGACGGGCGGCCAGCTGGGCGGCAATCCCGTCCATCAAGGCGATGGCGAAAAACAGCATGAAAACAACGGACAAACCGTCGAATTTCTGATCGTAGCGCGCGATACGCTTGGCACCAACCAGCCGTCGGGCGAGCCAGCCCAACGCGAAGGCGACGACGACGAAAACGGTAAGCCGCGAACTGAATTCAAAGAGTGAAATATCCAACTCGAGCCCGAGCATGTTGAGCGCCAGTGGCGGCAGCACGAACGGCACCGCCCACATAGTGACCATGGTGACGATGAGGGTGACGGCGGCATCGAAGCCGAGAATCATGGTGATGGCGGCGGCTGAAACGATCGGTGGCGCCGCGGCCATCAACACCACCGCGGCGATCAACGGGGCTGGCAGGGGCGTCGTGTTGAGGACAAGCCAGGTGGCGATCGGCGAGGCCAGCAACAGCCAAAGCGATATCAGCGCGATTACCGGCAGCCGGCGCACATAACCGCCGAGATCCGCCAAATCGACGCGCATCAGCGCGACCACCAGTGGCACCATGATAAAGACGATCAAACCGGGCCGAACCAGTGTCGCCAACCACGGCAACAGCAGGCCAATGCCTACGCCGGCCGCCAATATTTTGGTTGCGTGGCGGCCGCACCAATCCAACAGGCGGCCCAATGCGGCCCCCGTCATGGCGATGTGGATCTAGTCGGCAGCGCCATAGCCGCCGCCGCTTGGTGTCGATATCACGAAAACATCGCCCGGTTGCATCTCCGTCTGGTCGCGGCCGCCGAGATCGTCGCGCCGGCCGTCCGGGCGCTCGACCCAGTTCCGTCCGCATTCTCCGGGCGCGCCGCCAGCCAGGCCGAACGGGGCGATCCGGCGGCGGCTGGACAGGATCGATGCGGTCATCGGTTCCAGAAACAGTACCCGCCTGAGCGTGCCGTCGCCGCCCCTGTGGAGACCCAGGCCGCCGGAATTCTGTCGGATCTCGAAGCTTTCGAGTTGCACGGGAAAGCGCCATTCCAGAATTTCCGGATCGGTGAGTCGGGAATTGGTCATGTGCGTGTGAACCGCCGACGTGCCGTCCCAAGTCGGGCCGGCGCCGGCGCCACCGCAAATGGTTTCATAATATTGGTGGCGGTCGTTGCCGAAGGTGAAGTTGTTCATGGTGCCCTGTGCCGCGGCTTGCACGCCCAATGCGCCGAATAACGTATCGGTGATGCATTGCGAGGTTTCAACGTTGCCGGCGACCACGGCCGCCGGATAGGTCGGCCGCAGCATCGATCCTTCGGGAATGATCAGATCGATCGGCTTCAGGCAGCCGGAGTTGAGCGGAATGTCGCCTTGCACCAGACAGCGGAATACATAGAGCACGGCGGCCCGGCAGACTGCCGTCGGCGCGTTGTAATTCTGCGGGTGCTGCGCCGAGGTGCCGGTGAAATCGACGCGGGCAGACCGTTTCGCGCGATCGATGGTGATGGCGACGGCAATTTGGCTGCCGTCGTCCATTTCGTAGGCGAAGCTGCCGTCTTTCAGGACGTCGATAACCCGCCGCACGGATTCCTCGGCATTGTCTTGCACATGCTTCATATAGGCTTGCACGACCTTGAGGCCGTATTGCTCGACCACCCGGCGCAGTTCCTGCACGCCTTTTTCGCAAGCCGCGATCTGTGCCTTGAGGTCGAGTATGTTTTGCTCCGGGTTGCGCGACGGATAGGGTCCGGCGCTCAGGATGGCGCGCATTTCGTCTTCCAGAAAACGGCCGCGGTCGACCAGCTTGATGTTATCGAGCAGGACGCCTTCCTCGATGACCGTGGTGCTGTCGGGCGGCATCGATCCCGGACTGGTGCCGCCGATGTCGGCATGGTGGCCGCGCGACGCCACATAGAACTGGATGGCATCAGGCTGCGCGCCGGCATCGCCGAGGCCGAACACCGGCGTAATAACGGTGATGTCGGGCAAATGCGTGCCGCCGTTGTAGGGGGCATTCAACACGAACACGTCGCCCGGTGCCATCCGGCCGCTGTTTTCCCGGATGACGGTCTTGATGCTTTCGTCCATCGAGCCGAGATGCACGGGCATGTGCGGCGCGTTGGCGATCAGCTCACCGTCTTGATCGAAGACTGCGCAGGAGAAATCGAGCCGTTCCTTGATGTTCACCGAATAGGCCGTGCGCTCCAACACCAGCCCCATTTGTTCGGCGATGTTCATAAACAGGTTGTTGAAGATCTCCAGCATGACCGGGTCGATGTCCGTGCCGATGGCTTTCTGGCGTTGCAGCGCGACAACCCGGGTCAGCAGCACGTGGCCGCGCGTCGTCAACGCCGCTTGCCAGCCCGGTTCGACCACCGTGGTGCCGGTCTGTTCGACGATAATCGCCGGACCCGGTATTTCATCGCCGGGCAGCAGGTCGTCGCGATGGATGATCGGTGTGTCCTGATGGCCGTTGCCGAAGTAAACCGCGGCCTGATCACGCGCTCTGACCCGGCCGGCGGCGCCGCCGCCTTCCAGAACCGGGTCATCGGGTGCGTCGGCGCGGCCGACGACTTCCGCCTGCGCCGTCTCGACGATGATCTGCTTCTCCGGTGAATGGAAACCATACTGTTGCCGGTGGGAGTCTTCGAAAGCGGTGCGGACGGATGCGAGATCGCCGAAATCGACAATATGGGCGGAATCGGAGCCATCATAGCGAACATGTACGCGGCGTTGCCGGTCGACCCGGTCGTCGGCCACGCCTTGCGCCTTGATTTCCGCCTCGGCATCGTCGATCAGCTGTTCCAGCATCGCGGCGATCGCTGCCATGTTGGCTTGTTCGAGGGCCAGTTCGACCGTCTGTTCGCGCATTGCCCGGAGATCGGCGAGCCCCATGCCGTAGGCCGACAAGACGCCGGCGTAAGGGTGCAGCAGGACTTTGCTGACGCCGAGTTTGTCGGCGACCGGACAGGCATGCTGGCCGCCGGCGCCGCCGAAGCAGGCGAGCACATAGCGGGACACGTCATAGCCCCGTTGCACCGATATCTTTTTGATCGCGTTGGCCATGTTTTCGACGGCGATCTCGAGATAACCGGCGGCGACGTCTTCGGCGCTGCGCTTGTCGCCGGTTGCCTGATGGATGTCACGGGCCAGGTCGGCGAATTTCCGGCGCACCACGGCTTGGTCGAGCGGCGCGTCGGCGTTGGCGCCGAAGACGCTTGGAAAATGTGCCGGTTGCAACTTGCCGAGCATGACATTGCAGTCGGTCACGGTCAGCGGCCCGCCTTTGCGGTAGCAGGCGGGTCCCGGATCGGCGCCGGCGGAATCCGGTCCGACCCGATAACGGGCGCCGTCGAAATGCAGGATCGAGCCGCCACCGGCGGCCACGGTGTGAATGCGCATCATCGGCGCCCGCATGCGCACGCCGGCGACCTCGGTCTCGAACGCGCGTTCGTAGGTACCGTTGTAGTGGGACACATCTGTCGACGTGCCGCCCATGTCGAAGCCGATGACGTCGGAGAAGCCGGCCATGGCGGCGGTTTTGACCATGCCGACAACGCCGCCGGCCGGGCCTGAGAGTATGGCATCGCGGCCCTGGAAGAAGCGCGCGTCGGTCAAGCCGCCATTGGATTGCATGAACATCAGGCGAGTGCCGCCGAGTTCGGCGGCGACCCGATCGACGTAGCGTCGCAGGATCGGCGACAAGTAGGCATCGACAACGGTCGTGTCGCCGCGGCTGACGAGCTTGATCAACGGGCTGGTTTCATGGCTGCTGCAAACCTGCGTAAAGCCGATATCCCGCGCCAGTTGGGCGACCGCTTTCTCGTTGGTGTGGTAACGGTAACCGTGCATGAACACGATCGCGACGGATCGGATACCGTCGTCATAAGCGGCCCGCAACGCGGTTTCGGCGGCGGCCAGATCGAGCGCGCGAACCGCTTCGCCATGGGCGCTGACGCGTTCGTCGATTTCAACGACCCGTTCATACAGCAGGGTCGGCAACTGAATCTGCAGATCGAACAACCGCGGCCGGGTTTGATAACCGATCCTCAACGCGTCTCGGAAACCCTTGGAGACCGCCAGCAGGGTGCGTTCGCCTTTGCGTTCCAAAAGCGCGTTGGTGGCGACCGTGGTGCCCATTTTCACGGCGCCGATACGCTCGGCTGGGATCGTTGCCGACGGATCGATGCCAAGCAAATCACGGATGCCTTGTAACGCGGCATCGGCATAATGGTCGGGGTTTTCGGACAACAGCTTGTGGGTCACGACGTCGCCATCGGGCCGCCGCGCGACGATGTCCGTGAAGGTGCCGCCGCGGTCGATCCAAAATTGCCATTGCTCGTCTGGTGCGGTCCGTGAATTCATGACCGTGTCGCTCCCGTGCATTGCGCTTTGTTTGCCCATCTATATAGGCTTGCAAGCGCCGTTCGGTCCATGGCTTCGGTGGCGCCGCGTCGACAGACGACAATGCACTCGTTTATGGTTGAGCAGCGGCGCGATTTTGGCGCAGACAGTAAAGAAGGACTTGGGCTGTGGCAGTCGAATGCGATCATGTGGTTTATGCGGTAACCAACTTGGCAGAAGGTATCGCCGAAATCGAAGCCCTGACGGGCGTTCAGGCAACGCCGGGCGGCCAGCACCAAGGCATCGGCACGCGCAATGCCCTGATGGATTTCGGTAACGGCAGCTATCTTGAGATCATTGGTCCCGACCCGGATCAGCCGGAACCGGCCGAACCGCGGCCGTTTTGCATCGATCAGTTGAGCCACGGGCATCTGGCCGCTTGGGCGGCGCGGACGTCGGACCTGGATACTGTCGTGGCCACGGCACGGGCCGCCGGCTACGATCCCGGCGACGTTCGCGACATGAGCCGGGCGACGCCCGAGGGCGCGTTGCTGGAATGGCGGTTGGCTACTCTGATGGAACGCCAACTTGTCGAAATCGTCCCGTTTCTGATCGATTGGGGCTCGACACCGCATCCGAGCAAATCCTGCGCTACGGGATGCCGGCTGCTGTCGTTGCGCGCAGTCCATCCCGATGTCGAACGTCTCTCGAGCCAGTTGGCTGCCGTCGGTGCTACGATAGATGTAGACCACGGCGCGGCGGCCGAATTGATCGCGGAGTTGGATACGCCAAAAGGCAGGGTAATCTTGCGATAGACGTTATCAAGCGATCGATCGCGGCGCGTTGCCATATTGACGCCTGATTTTGCCGGCAAGGGAACGGGCCGCACAAGGGCGAATGTCAAGGGTCCCTCAGGGGCGCTGAAGTAATGAGTGTATGGGGAAAAATATTTGGCGGGGCGGCCGGCTTCGCACTTGGCGGGCCGCTTGGCGCCATGCTTGGCGGCCTGGCCGGCCACGCCGTCGATCGCCTGCGCAGCGACGATGCGCCATCGCGCGACGGCACCAAGCAAATCGCCTTCACTATTGGTGTCATCGTGTTGGGGGCCAAGATGGCCAAGGCCGATGGCGTCGTGACCCGAGACGAAATCGAGGCGTTTCGGGAGGTCTTTCATGTTCCGGACCATGAAGTCCGCAACGTTGCCAGGGTCTTCGATCTGGCGCGGCGCGACGCCGACGGCTACGAGCCCTATGCGCGCCAGATCGCCAAATTGTTCGAACAGGATCCGACGGTGCTGGAGGATTTGATGGCCGGGCTTTTTCATATTGCCCGCGCCGACAATGTCATTCATCCGGCGGAAATCGAGTTTCTGCGTGGTGTCGCGGATATCTTCGGTATCAAGGGCCTTGATTTCGACCGCATTCGCGCCAGTCACATTGGCGCCGATCAGGAAGACCCCTATACGATCCTCGGCGTGCCCCACGATATCAGCGACGGCGAATTGCGCCGGCATTACCGGGAATTGATCCGAGAGAACCACCCGGACCGGGCGATGGCCAAAGGCCTGCCCGAGGAATTCGTCGACTTGGCGAACGAGAAAATGGCCGCCATTAACGCCGCCTATGAACGGGTCGCCCAGCATCGCGGCATCGGCTGACGGGGCCGTTGCCATGGCTGCGCTCGAGATCATCGATTGCCCGTCCCCGAACCACGATGGCCGCGGCGGCCGTCCGGTCGACATGCTGATTTTGCATTACACCGGCATGAAGGATTTCGCCGCGGCGCGCGAGCGGCTGGCCAATCCATCGGCCAAGGTCAGTGCCCATTACTTGATCGATGAGGGCGGGCGCTGTTTCGCCATGGTGCCCGAGCAGCGCCGGGCGTGGCATGCGGGCCGGGCCTATTGGCGCGGCGAGACCGACATCAACGCCTGTTCGATCGGCATCGAGCTTCACAATCCCGGCCATGAATTCGGTTATAGGCCCTTTCCGAAGGCGCAAATGGCTTGTCTGAAGATCTTGGCAGCGGACATCCTGGCGCGGCACGCGATCTCGCCTGTACGGGTGTTGGGCCATTCCGACGTGGCGCCCGAGCGCAAGCAGGATCCTGGCGAATTTTTCGATTGGGCCGGTCTTGCCGCCCTCGGCATCGGCATTTGGCCGGCGCCGCCGCCGTCGGCGGAACCGCCGCCGGATTTATCGCCTGGTATGCAGGGCGGTGCGGTGTTGGATCTGCAACTCGCTTTCGATGCCGTTGGCTACCGGATCGACGGGACCGGTGCTTACGATCCAACGACGGAGGCTGTGGTTGCCGCGTTTCAGCGGCATTTTCGGCCGGCCCGCGTCGACGGCCTGGCCGATGCCGAGACCCAAACGCTGCTTTGGGATTTGGTGCCGGCGCCCAACGGAGTACCTTGACCGCTTCGGCAAGCCGGCCTAAGTGAGGAGTGTGTCGGACGGCTGGATGGCCGCCGCCTGCGCCGGGCAGCCGATGTCCGGCAACGGGGGAGGAAAGTCCGGGCTCCACGGAAATACGATGCCGGGTAACGCCCGGCGGGGGTAACCCTAGGGAAAGTGCCACAGAAAGCAAACCGCCGGCTCGGTCAAGGCTGCCGGTAAGGGTGAAAGGGTGCGGTAAGAGCGCACCGCGCGCCCGGTAACGGGAGCGGCTTGGTAAACCCCATCGGGAGCAAGACCGAATAGGGATGGCTGGTCACCCCAGTAGGTGACGGGATCAGTTTCCGGATCCGCCGTCCGGGTGGGTTGCTTGAGGCGGTCGGTAACGGCCGCCCTAGAGGAATGGTCATCGCCGTCTTTTCGAAGGCGGACACAGAACCCGGCTTACAGGCCGTCCGGCACCAATTTCCGTGTCACCGCACGGTTTCGACCGGCGGCACATAGTAGGTGCCCTTGCCAGCCTGTTTCAGGATGCCGGCGCTGCCTTTATGTAAAGCGACACCGGGTGCCATCGGGCGGTCGTCCTGACGTAGCCATAGGCGCATGAGGTGACGCTTCAAGCCGGGATCGGCGGCATCCTCGAATGCCGTGCGGGTGTGTAACACAAGGCAATTGTTGACGAAGCAGATCTCGCCCGGTTCCATTCGGAAATCCAGCCGGACGTCAGGCCGATTGGCAATGCTATCCATCAAATCAAGCGCGTCGTGTTCGTCGTCGGATAATTTCACATGCCCCTCTTCGACGGCAAGATCAATGTAGCCGCGGATGTAGATGACGCTGGGCACACCGTCGGTCACCGAGAAAATGGGTATGCGATCGCTAGTGACCGGCGGCTCGCCGGGCAGCTGCTCGCCGAAACGATGGTGAAAATAACCGCGGTAGAGCGACGCCAATAATTCCGGACGCTCGGCCAGCATTCGATTGTGAATGGTCAACGCACTGGCGTAACCGCTGAGCCCGCCGCGCGCGGCCGGGCGGATGCACAGCATTCCAATAATGTCGCAGCGGTCCGTATGCAGGTTTAATTCCCGGCTGTTCCGGTAGGCGCGTTCGCGCCTGTCCGTGCCACCGACATCGACGACGTCACCGACCAGGTCGCCCATTGCGCTTTGTGAAACCGGCCGGCCGAAATGGCTACCGAGGGCAAGGTATATCTGCCTGAGGTCGGTCAGATTGACGGCATTCACTGGAAATCCTCTGAGCAATAACAAGCCCCGGCCGTGTTGGACCACGCGCGTCCAATCCGCGACATCTTCGGCGATCGCAGCGAGCGGATACCCCGCCCGTGTCGCCGGTTGATCGTCGACGTCGGGCCGCCTGTCATCTGTCAGCACGGCCAGCATGGCGTCAATGTGCCTAGGCTCGAGGTCAACGGCGATGGCGTCCTTGTCTGGGAAGTCGGCCGTCTGCCATGCCGCGGGATGGTCAAAACGCTGAATCTCGGAATTGGGCATGCCCGTTTCTCGTTTTCAAGAGTCCAAAACAAAGGGTCGGGCGAACAACGACAGAGGTCAATGGCCGTTCAATCGTTCTGTCGGCCTATCCGTGACAGAGGGTCTCACAAAAATACCAAGACTTCGGCACATTTTCGCCCGAGTTGGACCGCAGCATAAGACTTCCACGAAGCTACCAAAGGAGCTGACACCAAACACCTTTTCGGGGCTTCGCCAACCAGCACATGCGAACCCGATTTATGGCCAAAATGTCTTTCTATTTATGCATATTCCCATGGGAATACCATTGACCCCCATAAGATCCCATGATACTCCATCCTATTGCACATTTGGACCTCGTTTCGTGGGGTTCAAGGGACCAATTCGGTCACCAGTGAATAAGGCTCCCGCGGGAGCAATCAGGATTGGGGGAAATGGCTCTTTTTCTGTCCACATACACCAACAAGGTGGACAAAAAAGGCCGGGTTTCCGTGCCGGCGCGATACCGCGCGGAATTGGCCCGGCAGGGCTTTGAAGGCGTCATCCTGTTTCCCTCCTACGCGCATCAAGCGATCGAAGCCTGCGGCATGGATTTCCTCAACGGCTTGCAAGAGCGCCTGGGCGCTTTCGATCCGTTTGATGAAGTGCGCGACGACCTGGCGTCTTCGATCATGTCGGATTCCGTCGAATTGTCGTTCGACGGCGAAGGCCGGATCATCATGCCGGGTTGGCTGATGGAGCATGCCGGCATTTCCGGCCAAGCCGCTTTCGTCGGCCAAGGCGATCGTTTCCAGATTTGGGAGCCGGCGGCGGCCGACACCTTCAAGCGTCAGTCGCGCGAACGGGCGCTGCGCCATCGCGGCCGCCTGAAGCCAAACGGCGGATCGTCCGATGACTGAGGTTCTGGTGCATCGCCCGGTCATGGCGGAACAGGTAATCGAGGCGTTGGCACCGCGCGACGGCGCGCTGTACGTTGATGGTACATTCGGGCGCGGCGGCTATGCCAAAGCCATGCTTGAAGCCGCCGCCTGTCAGGTCTACGGCATTGATCGCGATCCAGAGGCCATCGAAGCCGGGCTGAAAATGGCGGCCGATTATTCCGGCCGTTTGCAGATGCTCGAAGGCCGGTTTTCGGTCATGGACGCGCTGCTGGCGGCGGTCTCGGTATACCGGGTCGATGGCGTCGCGCTGGACCTCGGCGTTTCCTCACCGCAGCTCGACGACCCGGAGCGCGGTTTCTCGTTCAGCCATGACGGTCCACTCGACATGCGCATGCAGCGCACCGGCCGCAGTGCCGCCGATATCGTCAATGACGAGCCGGAAAGCCGCATCGTATGGATTCTGTCGCGCTACGGCGAAGAGCGCAAAGCCCGCCGCGTGGCGCGGGCGATCGTCGCCGCCCGTGCCGAGCGACGCCTGGCGCGAACCGCGGAATTGGCCGAGGTCGTCGTTAAAGCCATCGGCCCCCGCGGCGGCGGACGCGGCATTCATCCGGCAACCCGGACCTTCCAGGCGCTACGGATTGCCGTCAATGACGAACTTGGTGAATTGGAACAGGGCCTGGCGGCGGCCGAACGCATCCTGGCGCCGAAAGCCAGGCTGGTGGTCGTGGCGTTTCATTCGTTGGAAGACCGGCTGGTGAAACGCTTCCTGCATACCCGGGCGGGCCGAACCGCGCGACCGTCGCGCCATCAACCGATGCCGGCCGAAGCCGGCCCTAGCCCGAGTTTTCGGTTGCTGAGCGGGCGCGTGGTCAAGCCGACGGCCGGCGAATCCGCGGTCAATCCCAGGGCGCGTTCTGCCCGGCTCCGCGCCGCCGAACGCACCGACGCCGAACCCTGGCCGGACGAAGGGCTCGCGGCATGAGGCGTTCGATCACCATCGTCACGCTGGTTCTGGCTGTTGCCGCCGCGATTGGGCTTTATCAGATGAGCAACGAAGTGCGCCGCCTGGAACGCGAACTGTCGCGTCACAACGACGTGCTGTTGCGGGAGCAGGCGGCGATCCAGGTCTTGCGTGCTGAGTGGGCCTATTTGAACCGTCCCGAGGTGCTGCAGCGCCTGTCGCAAAAATTTCTTCCGCTCGAGGCACTGGCGTCGCAACAGGTGATCGCTAGTTTGTCGGACTTGCCGGATCGCGGCGTGCTTGACCCGGGGCCGGGCATGAAGCGTCCCATGCGGCGTCCGGCTTCATTGGTCGCGGGGTATCGGCGATGAACGACTTGACCGGAGCTTCCGGACAGCCGACCGCCGGTGGCGCAAACAGGTATGAATCCGACGGCACCGTTGCCCTGCAGGGCGCGGCCATGCAGAGCGTTACCGCCTGCCGGCTTCGGGTATCGTTGATCGCGCTGGCATTCGGCGCCCTGTTCACGGTGCTTGGCGCCCGATTGGTCGACGTGACGCTCATCAACGCGTCGCTCGAGCCGACTTTGGCCCGCACGGCGCGTGCTTCCGACGGCTCGGCGGCAATCGGCCAGCCGCATATGAGCCGGGCCTCGATCGTCGACCGCAACGGCGCGTTGCTGGCGACCAATATCAACGCGGCATCGCTCTATGCCAATCCCAGCATCATGCCCAACCCGGCGGAAGCGGCCGAAGCCCTGCACGGCATTTTGCCTGACATCGAGCTTAACCGGCTGCGGCGCAAGTTACGCGCAAAATCGCAGTTCGTCTGGCTCAAGCGCGGTCTGACGCCGCGCCAACAGGCGGCTGTCAACGGCCTCGGGATTCCAGGTCTTGAGTTCCAGGAAGAAGAGCGCCGGATTTATCCATATGGCGGGCTGGCGGCACACGTTCTGGGTTTCACCAGTATCGACAACAAAGGCATCGCCGGTGTCGAGAAGACCTTGGACGAACGCTTGTCGAGCCCGAAATCGGGGGACGATCAACTTTCCTTGTCGGTCGACATACGTCTGCAACACGTCGTTCGTGAGGAACTGGACGAAGCGCGGCAAACGTTCCAGGCGATCGGCGCGGCCGGCCTGGTGCTTGACGTCGCCAGTGGTGAAGTGCTGGCGCTGGTGTCGTTGCCGGATTTCGATCCCAACTTGCCGAGTGACGCAACCAAGGATGCGCTCTTTAATCGCGTGACGCTCGGCGTCTACGAAATGGGGTCGACCTTCAAGACCTTCACCACCGCCATGGCACTCGACAGCGGCGCGGTTCGCATGACCGGCGGTTATGACGCGACAAAGCCGCTCAAAGCAGCGCGGTTCGTCATTCGCGACTACCACGCGAAGCGGCGTTGGCTGTCGGTTCCTGAGATCTACATGTACTCGTCGAACATCGGTGCGGCGAAAATGGCGGCCGCCGTCGGTACCGCCGGCCAGCAGGAATTTCTAGGCCGTCTCGGCTTGTTGAAAAAGCCGTCGATCGAATTGCCGGAAGTCAGCGCGCCGATCCTGCCATCGCAATGGCATGAGATCGAAACCCTGACCATCGCCTTTGGCCACGGCTTGTCGGTCAGCATCCTGCAAATGGCCTCCGCCGCCGCGACCGTGGTCAATGGCGGCATGCAGGTCCAACCGACGCTTTTGCTCGGCGCCGGCGTCAATGCGCAAAGGCGCGTGCTCGACCGCAAGACGTCCGACCAAGTGCGCCGTCTGATGCGGCTGGTCGTCGCCCAGGGAACCGGTCGCCGGGCCGCGGCACCGGGCTATGTCGTCGGCGGCAAGACCGGCACGGCGGAGAAGGCCAAAGCCGGCGGTTATGACCGCAAGGCGCTGATCACGTCTTTCGTTGGCGCCTTCCCGATGACGGCACCGCGCTATGTCGTGGTCGCCATGCTCGACGAGCCGCGCGGCAATAAAAAGACCAAGGGCCGCGCTACCGCTTCGTTGACGGCGGCGCCGGTCGTGGGCCGCATCGTATCCCGTATCGCACCGCTGCTTGGCGTCGCCCCGGTCGATGAAGAGTCAGACGCGGTGCGCGAAAAACTCAAAGTCAGAATCAACAGTAAGGACCCGAGGGTTGCAACTTTCTGAGCTGATGAATGGCGATAGCTTGGGCGCGACGGCCGACGTGGAAATCCGCGGCCTCACGGCCGATAGCCGTGACGTGCAGCCAGGCTACCTGTTCGCGGCCCTCGCCGGCAGCCAAACCGACGGTGCGCGGTTCATTGAAGACGCGGTCGCACGCGGCGCGGTCGCCGTTCTCACCGGGTCCGCGGCCGCTGACGTTCCGGCAAATGTCGCCGGTCTGCGCGACCCCAATCCGCGTCATCGCCTCGCCCGCATGGCGGCACGCTTCTATGGGCACCAGCCCGCGACGGTGGCCGCGGTAACCGGGACCAACGGCAAAAGTTCGGTGGCGGCCTTCACCCGACAATTCTGGAGCGCCGCCGGCCTGACCGCGGCAAGCCTTGGCACGCTCGGCCTCGATGCGCCAAACGTCGACCACAAAGTCGTCCATACCACGCCCGACGCCGTCACCTTGCACAGCATTCTGGCCGAAGTCGCCGAAGCCGGGGTCGGCTATCTGGTCTTGGAAGCCTCCAGTCACGGCCTCGATCAATGCCGCCTCGACGGTGTCGACATCATTGCCGGCGCCTTCACCAATCTGAGCCGCGATCATCTGGACTATCATCCAACGACGGATGCGTATCTTGACGCGAAGATGCGGTTGTTCGAGGAGATCATGGCACCGGGTGGCCATGCCGTCTTGAACGCCGACGCCGATATCTACGATGCCGTCAGCGGCCGCTGCCGTGCCGCCGGCCATCGCATCCTGAGTTATGGCCGCGCCGGCAAGGATTTGCGCCTGCACGATTGCCGGCCGACGGCCGCCGGCCAGCATCTCGATATTGACGTTCTCGGGCGTCGACAGAGTGTAGAATTGCCGCTGATCGGCGCCTTCCAGGCAGAAAACCTGCTGTGCGCCATGGGGTTGGCCTTGGCGACCGGAGTCGATCTTGAACCGCTGTTGGCGTATGCGGATCACGTGGAATCGGTACCTGGCCGGCTTGAACTTGCCGCCCGGCATCCGGACGGCGCGGCGATCTATGTCGATTACGCCCATACCCCGGATGCGTTGCGTACCGTGTTGAATGCCGTGCGCCCGCATGTATCCGGCAAGCTTGTGGTCATCTTTGGCTGCGGTGGCGATCGCGACCGCGGCAAACGCCCGCAAATGGGCGCGGTCAGTGCCGCGCTGGCCGATCGCGTCGTCGTCACCGACGACAATCCGCGTAGCGAGGATCCGGCGGTCATTCGCGCCGAGGCCCTGGCCGGTGCCGATGGTGCAATCGAGATCGGCGACCGGCGCGAAGCCATTTGCTCGGCGGTCGCCAATCTGACCGCTGAGGATGTCTTGGTTATTGCCGGCAAAGGCCATGAGCCGGGCCAAATCGTCGGCGATCAGGTATTGCCGTTCGACGACGCCACCGAAGCGCGGCGCGCCGTTGAAGCGCTCACCGGGAGGCTGTCATGAGCGACGCTATCCTGTGGACAGCGCAAGAAGCGGCGGCGGCGACCAGCGGCCAATCGATCGGGCCGGACTGGACCGCCACCGGCGTTGCCATCGACAGCCGCAGCGTCGAGCCCGGCGACCTGTTCATCGCGCTTCGCGGCCCGAACCACGACGCGCACGGCTTCGTTGCCGACGCGTTGGCCAAAGGCGCGGTGGCGGCCATCGTCGCGGCGCCGCCGAAGCATCTGCCACGGGATGCCGCGCTCATCATCGTCGCGGATACGCTTCACGCCATGGAGGCTTTGGGTCGGGTGGCGCGACAGCGCGTTGCCGCCAAGATCGTTGCGATTACCGGCAGCGTCGGCAAGACCGGAACCAAAGCGGCCCTAGCCGAAGTTCTTTCGCGGCACGGCCGCACCCATGCCAGCGTCGGCAGCTACAACAACCATTGGGGCGTGCCGCTTTCGCTTGCCCGCATGCCCCGGGATACCGAGTACGGCGTTTTCGAAATCGGCATGAATCATCCCGGCGAAATTCGCCCGCTGGTCGCACAAGTCCAGCCGCATATCGGGCTTATCACCAATGTCGAGGCCGTGCATCTCGAGTATTTCCATTCGGTCGAGGAGATCGCCGACGCCAAGGCCGAAATCTTTTCCGGCGTGCTGCCCGGCGGCGTGGCCATTCTCGGCCGGGACGGCCCCTATTTCGATCGCCTGTGCGGTCACGCCGAAGCCGCCGGAATTGGGCAGATCCTTACCTTTGGCGCGCATGCCGACAGCCTCACGCGCCTCACCCGCGACGTGCAGCATCCGACGTGCAGTTGCGTCACCGCAACCGTCGCCGGCACCGAACTGGCCTACAAAATTGGCGCGCCGGGCCGTCATTGGGTGGCCAATTCCCTTGCTGTTCTGGCGACTGTCCAGGCGTTGGACGGCGACTTGGCGATTGCCGGCTTGGCGCTCGCCGACGTCCAAGCGCCGCCCGGCCGCGGTCAGCGCCATCATGTCGGCTGGGGCGCCGGTGCGATCGAGATCATCGATGAAAGCTATAACGCTAGCCCGGTGGCCATGCGCGCGGCGTTCGACCTGTTGGTATCGGCCCAGCCCGGGCCGCGCGGCCGGCGTATCGCCGTGCTCGGCGACATGCGCGAACTCGGCGACCAGGCAGACGGATTTCATCGCGGGCTTGCCGGCGAATTGGTCAGCCGCAATATCGATTTGGCATTCTGCGCCGGACCGCATATGGCCGCCCTGTATCAGGCGCTGCCGCCGGCCTTGCAAGGCCAATACGTTGCCGATAGTGAGGCGCTGCTGGCGCCGGTCGCGGCGGCTTTGCGTGCCGGCGACGTGGTCTTGGTAAAGGGCTCGCTTGGTTCGCGGCTTGGCCCCGTGGTCGCTGGGTTGTTGGCCATGGGCGAAAGCAACGGCAATCATCCGGGCATGGCCGGTACCGGGGGAGGCGGCTGATGCTGTTTAACCTGCTGGTGCCGTTCGCAGAGCAATTCAGTGTGCTCAATATCTTCCGCTATTTGACGTTTCGTACCGGTGGCGCCGTACTGACTGCGCTTTTGGTCAGTTTCGTCATTGGGCCGACCGTCATCCGTTGGCTCAAGTCCAAGCAGTCGGCCGGTCAGCCGATCCGTGACGATGGCCCGGCCGGCCATGTCGTTGCCAAGAAAGGCACGCCGACCATGGGCGGGCTGCTCATTCTGTTGGCCGTATCGGTGGCGACCTTGCTTTGGGCGGATCTTCGAAACGGCTATGTCTGGGCGATACTCCTGGTGACGCTCGGTTTCGGCATGGTCGGCTTTGCCGACGATTATCTCAAAGTTAGCCACCATTCTACGCGCGGCCTGAACGGCAAGCTTAAACTGGCGATCGAAGTATTGATCGCGGCGGTCGCAACGCTCTGGATCATGCGGCTCATGCCCGAACCGCTGGCCGCCGGACTGGCGGTGCCGTTTCTCAAGCAATATGTGCTGCAGCTCGGCTGGTTTTTCGTCGTGCTCGGCGTGCTCGTGATCGTCGGCGCGTCGAACGCGGTAAATTTGACGGACGGCCTTGATGGCCTTGCGATTGTGCCGGTCATGATCGCGGCGGCGACGTTCGCGTTGATCGCCTACCTCGCCGGCAATGCGGTGTTTTCCAATTATTTGCAGCTCCATTTCGTTTCCGGATCCGGCGAACTCGCGGTGTTCTGCGGCGCCTTGGTCGGCGCCGGCCTCGGCTTTCTCTGGTTCAACGCACCACCGGCCATGGTGTTCATGGGCGACACCGGCAGTCTGGCGCTCGGCGGCGGCCTCGGCGCCATCTCGGTGGTAACTAAGCATGAACTGGTACTGGCCATCGTCGGCGGTTTGTTCGTGCTCGAAACCGTTTCGGTGATCGTGCAGGTGGCGTCGTTCAAACTGACCGGCCGACGGGTTTTTCGGATGGCGCCGTTGCATCACCATTTCGAGCAAAAGGGATGGGCGGAGCCGACCGTCGTCATCCGCTTTTGGATCATCGCCGTCATCCTCGCCTTGGTTGGCCTGTCGACGCTGAAGCTGAGGTGAGCCGATGATCCGCGTCGATTGTTTCGAAAACCAAGAGGTCGCCGTGTTCGGCCTCGGCAGCAGCGGCCTCGCGGCGGCCAAGGCGCTGAAGGCCGGCGGCGCCAATGTATTTGCCTGGGATGACGACGCGGCGCACCGGCAAGCGGCGGCGGCGCAAGGTTTGCCGTTGAAAGATGCCCTGACCGCCGATTGGCGCGACGTATCGGCGCTGGTGTTGAGCCCCGGCGTGCCGTTGACCCATCCGAATCCGCATCCGGTCGTCGATAAAGCGAAGTCCGCCGGTGCCGAAGTCATCGGTGACGTGGAGCTGTTGTTTCGCTCGACGCGGGACGTGCGCAAAACAGCGGTCAGCGGCACCAACGGTAAATCGACCACCACCGCCTTGATCGGGCATGTCATGCGGCAAGCTGGCCGCCGGGTCGAGATCGGCGGCAATCTTGGACCGCCAGTGCTGGCGTTCGAGCAGCTGCCGGCCGGTGCGGATTACATACTGGAGCTTTCCTCCTATCAAATCGATCTGACGCCGTCGCTGATTGTATCGGTTGCGGTGTTGCTCAACATCAGCCCCGATCATCTTGACCGGCATGGCGATATGGAAGGCTACGTCGCCGTCAAGAAGCGGTTGTTTCAGTCTCAGCAACGCGACGCCATTGCCATTGTCGGTATCGATGATGCCTATGGCGCCGAAATCTTCTCGGAACTGAAAGCGCGCGGCCGGCCCCGTGTCATCGCCATTTCCGCCGGCTATCGGCAACCCGGCGGCGTTTCCGTGGTCGGCGGCGTGCTGTTCGACGATATTGCCGCATCGTCGAGCGGCAGTGAAATCGATCTCGCCAAGGCGGCGGCCTTGCCTGGCGTCCACAACTGGCAGAACGCCGCCGCCTGCTACGCCGCCTGTCGGGCGCTGGATATCGCGCCGGCTGAAATCGCTGCTGGTCTGATGACTTTTCCCGGGCTCGCCCATCGCCAGGAACGGATCGCCGAGATCGATGGCGTCACCTTTATCAACGATTCCAAAGCCACCAACGCGGCCTCGGCGGCGCGGGCGTTGGCATGTTACGAGACGATTTACTGGATCGTCGGCGGCCGACCGAAAAGCGACGGCCTAGATGGCCTGGAACCTTATGACCGACGCATCAAGCATGCGTTTCTGATCGGTGAAGCGACACCGCGTTTTGCCGAAACCCTGCAGGGCCGGGTCGCCTGGTCTGATTGCGGCGATCTTGATAACGCGGTGGCGGCAGCAAGCGCCATGGCACGACGGGACGGGCTGCCGGGGGCGGTGGTGTTGTTGTCGCCGGCCTGCGCCTCTTTCGATCAGTTTGCGAGTTTCGAGGCTCGCGGCGACGCTTTCCGTGATGCGGTCCTGGCGCTCCAAGGTGAGCGGTCATGACCGGCTTCCGGCGCACCGATACCTCGGTCATCGGCCACTGGTGGTGGACCGTCGATCGCTGGAGCTTGTTGGCGCTGGGTCTGTTGATCGGCGTCGGCTTTGTCTTGACGCTTGCCGCCAGCCCGGCGGTTGCGACCAAACTCGATTTTGGTCAATTTCATTTCGTCAAGCGGCAGATCGTCTTCCTGATCGTCGGCATCGGCTTGATGTTTAGCGTATCGCTGCTGCCGCCGCTGTGGATCCGGCGCCTGGCAATCGTGGTATTTCTGATGTCGCTGGCGTTGGTTATGCTGACCTTGTTGGTCGGGCCAGAGATCAAGGGCGCGCAACGCTGGCTTCGGCTCGGCGGCCTATCGCTGCAGCCGTCGGAATTTCTTAAACCCAGTTTCGCCGTTGTCGCGGCGTGGATGTTCGCCGAAGGGCGGCGCATCGACGGCTGGTCGGGCGAGCGCATTTCGATTGTGCTGTTCGCCGCGGTGTTGACGCTGCTGCTGTTGCAGCCCGACGTCGGCATGGCCTTGGTGGTGTCGGCGGTATGGTTCGCGCAATATTTCGTCGCCGGATTGTCGATTTACTGGGTGGCGCTGCTCGGCACTGCGGCGCTGGCAGGCTTCTTTATGCTCTATGCGACGTTCAGCCATGTCGCCGACCGTATCGACAGTTTTCTCGATCCGAATTCCGGCAACTATCAAATCGATCGAGCCATGGACGCGTTTGCGCTTGGCGGCATTCTCGGGCGCGGCCCGGGTCAGGGCGACGTCAAGGTTCGCTTGCCCGATGCCCATACCGATTTCATCTTCGCCGTAGCCGGCGAGGAATTCGGCTTGGCGCTGTGTGCCGTGATCATCGGCTTGTTCGCTTATGTGGTCATACGCAGCCTGGGGCGGTTGGTCGCGGAACAGGACATGTTTGTCCTACTCGCTGTCACGGGTTTGGCGACGCAATTCGGTTTGCAGGCCGTCATCAACATTGGCGTCAATCTCAGCCTGCTGCCGACCAAGGGTATGACCCTGCCGTTCATTTCCTATGGCGGTTCGTCGATGCTGGCGTTGGCGTTGGGCGTCGGCATGATGCTGTCATTGACCCGGCGTCGGCCGCGCGCGGGGGATCAACGATGACGGCCAAGAAACCCATCGTTCTGACGGCCGGCGGCACCGGCGGGCACATGTTCCCGGCCAAGGCGCTGGCGGCGGCCCTGGTGGCACGCGGCCACCGGGTCATCGTCATTACCGACGTGCGCGGCATTGATTACTTATCGACGGCGCCGGATCTGGAAATTCATTCCGTGCCGTCGGCCAGTCCCGTCGGCGGGCTACTTGCCAAATTCAGTGCGGCTATGCGGATTGGCGCTGGTCTTTTGGCGGCGCGCGGAAAACTGCGGCGCTTCCGGCCGGCCATCGTCGTCGGCTTCGGGGGTTACCCGGCATTCCCTGCCATGGTCGCGGCAACCAGGGCCGGATTGCCGACCTTGCTGCACGAACAAAACGCCCTGCTCGGCCGGGTCAATCGCTGGTTGGCCCCGCGCGTCACGGCGATCGCGACGTCGTTTCCGGAGACCGCTGGCTTGGCCGCTGGAGACACCGACAAAGTCACGGTCACCGGCAATCCGGTTCGCGATACGTTTGCCGCCGTGCGGGACTTGCCTTATTCGGCACCCGACGATGGTCCGTTGCGGTTGCTGATCACCGGCGGCAGCCAAGGCGCGCGAATCATGAGCGACGTAGTGCCTGCCGCCCTTGCCGGCCTCGACGACGACATGCGGGCGCGGCTTCGGGTGACGCAACAATGCCGTGACGAAGACCTGGCGCGGGTCGAAAAAATTTACGCCGATGCCGGCATCACCGCCGATCTGGCCACGTTCATCGACAACATCCCGGGACTGTTGGCGAGCACCCATCTGGCAATCATGCGGGCCGGCGCCTCAAGCGCGGCCGAGATCTTGGCTGCCGGCAGGCCGGCGATCCTGGTGCCCTACATGCATGCGTCGGACGATCACCAGGCGGCCAACGCGCGCGCCCTGGTCGACAAGGGCGCGGCCTGGATGATGCGCCAGGAGCTGTTTACCGAATTGGCGTGCCGGGAATCGATCGAGGCTTTGCTGCGTGACCCACGGACACTCCGGGACATGGCGAAGAAGGCGCATGAGCTTGGCCGGGTCGATGCCGCGGCGCGGTTAGCGGATTTGGTGGAAGTGCTGGCGCTGGGCGAAGACAGGCCGCTTTCGGTGACCAGCATGGCCGGGAAGATCGCAGCATGAGACCGACCTTGCCACTTGATATGGGCCCCGTTCACTTCGTTGGTATTGGCGGTATCGGTATGAGCGGCATCGCCGAGGTGCTGCATAATCTCGGCTACAAAGTGCAGGGCAGCGACCTGGCGGTCAACGCCAACGTCACACGGCTCAGGGACTTAGGCATTCAGGTTTTTGAAGGCCACGACGGTGAAAATTTGGGCGAGGCCGGTGCGGTCGTCGTCTCGTCGGCGGTGATGGCCGACAATCCGGAATTGGAGGCAGCACGCGCCGGCTTCATCCCGGTGGTGCGCCGTGCCGAAATGCTGGCCGAACTGATGCGCTTGAAATGGTCGATTGCCGTCGGCGGCACCCATGGCAAGACCACGACGACGTCGATGGTGGCGGCGCTGTTGGATGCCGGAGCATTCGATCCGACCGTGATCAATGGCGGCATCATAAACGCCTATGGCACCAATGCCCGGCTCGGGTCCGGCAATTGGATGGTGGCCGAGGCCGACGAATCCGACGGTACTTTTGTCAAGCTGCCCGCGACGATCGCCATCGTGACCAACATCGATCCGGAACATCTCGATTTCTACGGCGACTTCGACGCCATCCGCGACGCCTTTCAAGCGTTCATCGAGAACGTTCCATTTTACGGCTTCGCCGCGCTTTGTATTGACCATCCGGAAGTTCAGGCAATGATCGGCCGCATTCCGGACCGCCGCCTGCTGACCTATGGATTCAGCCCACAGGCAGACATTCGCGCCGTCGGCTTGGAACATGGCGGCGGCGCCAGTCGGTTCGACGCGGTAATCCAGGATCGCCGTCACGACAGCGAACATGTCATCGATAACCTGACCCTGCCGATGCCTGGCGCCCATAACGTGCTGAACAGTCTGGCGGCGATTGCCGTGGCGCACGAACTTGGCATGGCTGACGATGCCATTCGGCGCGGTCTGGCTGACTTCAAAGGCGTCAAGCGTCGGTTCTCGCGCACCGGTGAGGTTGCCGGCATCACCGTTGTCGACGATTATGGCCACCATCCCGTGGAAATTGCCGCTGTGCTCAAGGCGGCCCGTGAATCCTACCCGACGAGTCGCATCATCGCCGTCGTCCAGCCGCATCGTTACACGCGGCTCCAAGATCTGTTTGAGGAGTTCTGCGGCTGTTTCAATGACGCCGATACCGTCGTGGTCGCCGACGTCTATGCCGCCGGCGAGACGCCGATCGACGGCGCCGATCGCGATCATCTGGTCACCGGATTGCAGAACCGGGGACATCGGCATGTCTTGGCGTTGCCGGATCCCGATGCCTTGGCCGGGATCGTCGCAGACAACGCGGCGCCGGGCGATCTGGTGGTTTGTCTCGGTGCCGGGACCATATCCGCCTGGGCCAATGCGTTGCCGGCTGACCTGCAGCGTCATTTCAGTCGCAAACAGGGGGCGCAAGCATGATGGCCGCCCCGATCGACGTTGGCTGGATCGACCGTCTGCCGCCGGTGCGCGGGCGCCTGGAGCCTAACGCCTCTTTGGCAAAACTCACCTGGTTTGGTGTTGGTGGCCCGGCCGACATGCTGTTTCGGCCCGCTGATCGCGACGATTTGATTGCCTTCTTGGTGGCTAAGCCGGCCGACGTTCCGGTGACCGTCATCGGCGTTGGGTCAAATCTGTTGGTCCGCGACGGCGGCATACGCGGCGTGACGATCCGCCTCGGTCGCGGTTTTGCCAAAGCCGTTTTTTCGGGTGTCGAGGTGACGGTCGGGGCCGGTGCGTCGGATGTCTCGGTAGCGCTCGAATGTGCCCGCAACGGCCTCACGGGGTTGGAGTTCTTGCGCGGTATTCCGGGTTCGATCGGTGGTGCGCTGCGTATGAATGCCGGTGCCTACGACTGCGAGATCGGCGACGTCTTGGTCTCCGCGCTTGCCGTGGACGGCGACGGCACCCTACACCGGGTCGAGGCCGCGGATCTGGGGCTGCGTTACCGCCATTGCGATGCGCCGGCCGACTGGATCTTCGTCGAGGCCACGTTGGCAGGCACGCCAGCCGATCCGGCAGCCATCGCCGTGCGCATGTCGGAAATTCGCGATGCTCGGGAAGCAACGCAGCCGGTTCGTTCGCGCACCGGCGGCTCGACGTTCAAGAATCCGCCGGGCAACACTGCCTGGGCCTTGATTGACGCGGCCGGATGCCGTGGCCTGCGTCGCGGCGGTGCTATGGTTTCCGAACAGCATTGCAATTTCCTGATCAATTCGGGCGATGCCAGTGCCGCCGACATCGAAGGCCTCGGCGAGGATGTCCGCCGGCGGGTGCTTGATAAGACCGGTGTCGCGTTGGCGTGGGAATTGCGCTGCATCGGCGAAGCCTTGGCGGTTCCCGATCGGGAGGCCCGTCCATGACCAAGCATGTCGCGGTGCTCATGGGCGGTTGGTCCGCGGAACGCGAGGTCTCTCTGGTTTCGGGCGACGCGATCGTCCGCGCCCTCGCCGAGAAAGGCTACAACGTCACCGGCATAGACGTGGACCGTGACGTCGCGCAAACCCTGAGCAGTCTGGCACCGGACGTCGTGTTCAATGGGTTGCACGGCAGGTTTGGCGAAGACGGCACCATCCAAGGCCTGCTCGAAATCCTCGCCATTCCCTATACCCATTCCGGCGTACTGGCGTCGGCAATGGCCATGGACAAACCGATCGCCAAGCGCCTGTTTACGGATGCCGGCATTCGGTGCCCCGACGGTGGTTTGTATTCCCGCGAAGAGGTCTTGACCGGCACGGTCATGGAGCCGCCCTTCGTCGTCAAACCTTATAATGAAGGTTCGAGCGTCGGCGTACGTATCGTGATGGAAGGCGATAACCGCCCGGCCAACGACAATGACTGGAATTACGGTGAAACCGTGCTGGTCGAGCCTTACATACCAGGCCGGGAAATCCAGGTCGCGGTGATGGGCGATCGTGCCTTGGGGGCAGTGGAAATTCGGCCCAAAGGCCGGTTTTATGACTATCAGGCGAAATACACCGACGGATTTGCCGAACACCTGATGCCGGCGCCATTGCCAAAGGCCGATTACGAAGAAGCCGGCCGCTTGGCCTTGCTCGCCCATCAAACGCTTGGCTGCCGCGGTGTTTCCCGAGCCGATCTTCGCTACGACGATACCAGTGACGGGCCAGCGCAGTTTTATCTTCTTGAAATCAATACCCAGCCCGGCATGACGCCGTTGTCGCTGGTTCCGGAGATCGCGGCACATAAAGGCATTGGCTTTGCCGATCTCTGTGCCTGGATGGTGGAGGACGCAGGATGCGACCGTTGAGCGCCAGGACCGAGGACCGCGTTGCCGCTTCAAGGCCGGGCAAACGCGCCGCTATCCCGATCGCCGGTCGCCTGGTTGGTGCCTTGCGAACATTTTGGCGCGCACTCTTCGCGGCCGCTGCCCCATCGGTGGCCGAAGTCAAGCGTGGCGCCCGGCGGCGCCGGTCGGGGCGTCGGCGTCAGGCGGCGCGGCTGCGTCATACGACGATTCTGATAATCACGATTGTCGCGGCGGCGGCTGTATTGGTCGGCAGCGGCGTTTGGCTATGGCGAAGCGGCCAGGTCGATCGTTTGGCGCAATTGGCGGAGCGCAGCGTGGTCGAGAGCATGGTCGGGGCGCGCCTTTCGGTGCAGCAGATCACGCTCGCCGGGCGCAAACGCACGCCGCCGGAAGAACTCATGGCGGCATTGGCCGTCGATCGCGGCGATCCGATTTTGGCTGTTGATCTAAAAGCCGCCCACGCCCGATTGCAGTCGCTGGGCTGGATCCGGAGCGCGACCTTGAGCCGGTTGTTGCCCGATCGGCTGCACATCCAAATCGACGAACGCGTACCGATCGCGCGCTGGCGGCGGCTGGGCGAGATTGTGCTCATCGACGGAGAAGGCGCAGAAATTACCAAACGCAATCTTGATCCTTACCGGCGCCTGCCGCGCATAATCGGCAACGGCGCGGCGCCGTTGGCAGCAGGTTTGCTGGACGTATTGGCGGGCGAACCCGAACTTTATCGCCGGGTTCGTTGGGCATCGTTGATCCGGGAACGGCGCTGGGATGTCGGCCTGGCCGAGGGTTTGATTGTTCGGCTTCCCGAAAGCGACATTCGCAAGGAATGGCAGCGGTTATCGCGCTTGCAAAGGAGCGAAAATATCCTGTCAAAGGACCTCGCCCTAATAGATTTACGTATACCCGGCCGCTTGATTCTCCGGTTGACGGAAAGCGGACAAAAGGCACGTGAAGTATTGGGCAATAGTACATGAACGGCGGGTGGCGATCGTGGATGAACATCGTAACGGAGAGGGATACCAGGTGGCGCGAAACGGGCTAATCGCAGCACTAGACATTGGGACAACGAAGGTTTGTTGCTTCATCGCGCGTGCCGACGAGGAATCGGTGCGCGTTACCGGAATCGGGCATCAGATATCGAAAGGCATGCGCGGCGGTGTCATTACCGACATGGATGACGTCGAGGCCTGTATCCGCACTGCGGTCGATGCGGCGGAGCGCATGGCCGATGAAACCTTGGAGGATGTCTTCGTCAATCTCTCGGGCGGTTTTCCGGCTTCTCATACGGTTGGCGTAGAAGTTGCCATCGCTGGCCACGCAGTCACCGATTCCGATCTCAACCGGGTGCTGGATCACGCGCGCACACGGCACGAGCCAGGCGAGCGTCAGGTCGTCCACGCTATCCCGGTCGGCTTCACCATTGACGGCTCCCGCGGGATCCGGGATCCGCGCGGCATGTACGGTGAACGCCTTGGTGTCAACATGCATGTGGTCACCGCAGCGACAGGCCCGCTCAGGAACCTGTCGGTCTGCGTCGAGCGTTGCCATTTGACGATGGCCGATATGGCGCTGTCGCAATATGCCTCGGGGCTGGCCTGCCTGGTCGAGGACGAAATGGATCTCGGTGTCACCATTGTCGATATGGGTGGCGGGACCACCAATATGGGTGTGTTCTACGACGGTTCGCTGATCCACGCCGATAGCGTCGCGATCGGCGGCGGACACGTGACCACTGATATCGCGCGCGGCTTGTCGGCACCGGTCAACCATGCCGAGCGTCTGAAGACACTCTACGGCAGTGCCGTACCAAGTCCGTCGGATGCCGGAGAAATCATCGCCGTGCCGCAAGTCGGTGAAAGCGAAGAAGAGTCCGTCAATCATATGCCGCGATCGTTGTTGATTGGCATCATCAAGCCGCGGCTGGAAGAAACATTCGAACTCGTTCGCGACCGCCTAACATCGAGCGGCGTGGACAAGTTGGCTGGGCGGCGCGTGGTCCTGACGGGCGGCGCCAGCCAATTGCATGGTGTGCGCGATCTCGCGGCACGCGTTTTGGACAAGCAAGTTCGGGTCGGTCGACCGATCCGCCTACAAGGTTTGGCGGAATCGACGGCGGGCCCGGCATTTGCGACCTGTGGCGGCTTACTGTTCTACGCCGCGCGTAAACAAGCAGAAGAGTTAGATGCGGGAACGACGGCAAAGGGGCGTAGCCCTGGCCGACTGCAGCGCATCGGCAAGTGGCTGCGTGAGAATTTTTGATGCGTACGGTTGCGCTCTTTGGGGCTGACCGGCCGGGTTTCCGGCGAACACAATTATGAACCGAACAAAGGTCAATACGGAGGTTAGAACATGACTCTTAATTTGAGTATACCTACAGCAACCGAACTGAAGCCGCGTATCTTGGTTTTCGGTGTTGGCGGCGCCGGTGGGAATGCCGTCAACAACATGATCAGCTCGCAGTTGGAAGGCGTCGAGTTTGTTGTTGCCAATACCGATGCGCAGTCTTTGACGCAATCGTTGGCCGAGTATCGTATTCAGCTCGGCGTTTCGACCACTCAAGGGCTCGGGGCCGGCTCGCGCCCGGAAATCGGCCGTGGCGCGGCAGAGGAGGCCATCGATCAAATTGTCGCCCAACTTGAAGGCTGCCATATGTGTTTCATAACGGCCGGAATGGGTGGCGGTACTGGCACTGGCGCCGGCCCGGTCGTAGCGCGGGTTGCCCGTGAAATGGGTTTGTTGACGGTTGGCGTGGTGACCAAGCCCTTTCAGTTCGAGGGCGCCCATCGCATGCAGACGGCCGAATCCGGTATCGACGATTTGCAGCAGTACGTCGATACGTTGATTGTCATTCCGAACCAGAATCTGTTTCGGATAGCGAACGAAAAGACCACGTTCTCCGATGCATTCAAGATGGCGGACGACGTTTTGCATGCCGGCGTTCGCGGCGTCACCGATCTGATGGTCATGCCGGGCCTGATCAATCTCGACTTTGCCGATGTTCGCACAGTCATGAGCGAAATGGGCAAGGCGATGATGGGGACAGGTGAAGGATCCGGCGAAGATCGTGCCATTCAGGCGGCGGAGGCGGCTATTTCCAACCCGCTTTTGGACGACGTTTCCTTGAAAGGCGCGCGCGGCGTTCTGATCAACATTACCGGTGGCTATGATCTAACGTTGTATGAGCTCGATGAAGCGGCCAACAAGATCCGCAACGAGGTCGATCAGGAAGCCAACATCATTGTCGGCTCGACCTTCGACGAAAAAATGGAGGGCATGATGCGGGTGTCGGTTGTGGCAACCGGCATTGATTGTGAAATCGAGCGCTCCGAAGACTTGCCGAGCCACCGTCCGATGGTCCATGCCGTGGGTGGCGAGATGCCGGTGAGCAGCTATGAACCGACGCCGATCGAAGCGACGGCACCGGCTGCTGTTGTCGAAGAGCCTGTGGTTCAGGCTGTTACGGCAACGGCGGTGGCCGCTTCGGCGGGCGCACGTCCGGCACCGGCCCTGAACGCTGCGGCGGCACAGCCGGCCTATGGGGTAAAACCTCAGGAAACGGCGCCACCGGTGGCACCGGCCCCCAGTCTCTCCGACCGCAATGCGCCTTTCGTTCCAGCGCAGCCGATGCCGGGCAAAAGCCGCCACGGCATCTTGCGGACGCAGGAGCCTTTTGCCGCGACACGGGAAGCCAAGGCCGTGGCCGACGGGGCGCCGACGGAAAAACGCGAGCCGAGCTTGTTTGAGCGGATCACCGGCACCGGCCGTGCACGCAATCGCGAGCTCTCGGGCGGGGCGGAGCCGTTGGATAAAGCACCGACGTCACCGGTGCCCACCGAAACGGTGCAGGGCGGCAAAACCGGTGCCACTTCTCCGGAGCCGACAGTCACCAGCGGGGAACCGTTGGAGCGTATGATGTCGTCGCGTCATGACGACACCAACCTTGATATTCCGGCCTTCCTCCGACGTCAGGCCAACTGACGCGGAACCAGGAGCCGGCCGGAATAAAAGCCGCGAAGGCAGGGGGAGACCGGGCAGTCTCCCCCGTCGCCTTGAATACTTGAAGTAACTGGACTTACACGGGCATAGGTCTGAAATTTGCGAACGGATAGCCAACGGACTTTGGCAAGTCGGATCAGTTGCGCAGGCATCGGGTTCGATTGCGGACTGCGTATCAACATGACGTTGCATCCGGCACCGCCGGACAGCGGCATTCGATTTCGCCGCCGGGATTTGGCGGCCGGAGAGGCTGAAGTTATCGTCGGGCAGGCCGCGGTTGCGACCGGTCTCGCTCAGGAACCGGTTTTAGTAAGTCAGCATGGCACCGCGGTTGGCGGCTTGCGCTGTCTAATGGCCAGCTTGGCGGCGGCCGGGATCGATAACGCGGTTGTGGAACTCGATGGCCCGGAAGTGCCGGCCATGGACGGCAGTGCGGCCCCGTTCATGCGCTTAATCGAATGCGCTGGCCTGATATCACAGCCGCTACCGCGGCGACATTTGCGGCTGACGCGCAGCCTTGTCGTTGAACAAGGCGACGGCTGGGTTCGGCTCGGCGCGGCCGCCGATCGCGACCCGCAACTAGCCTTAAGCGATGATCGCCCGGCGCCGCGAAAAACCGTACGCCACGTGTTCTGCATGAACGCGTTTGCGATCGAATTGGCCGCCGTCCGCCGGGCCTGCTTTGAAACCGAGTTCGAGCATTGGCGGCAACACGGCCGGGCTCGCGGTGCGTCTCAAGAGAATACGATTATTATTGCAGAATCTGGCCCGAGCAACGATGCCGCGCGACGCTATTCGGCGACCCACATACGACGCAGACTGGTCGACTTCGTTGGCGACCTTGCTCTTCTAGGCATCCCCGTCCACGCGGATCTGTCGGCCCATCGCTATGACGTTGGGCTGGGAATAGCCATGCTCGAAAGCCTGCGCGGATTGTTGGACGAAACCACCGTACTGCCGGTCAACTATCCGCAGATAGCCGCTGACGCCGGTTGACGCAATCCTGCAATTCAGGCCTCGTGGCCGATCGACCGCCCAATCAACGGTCAGTGAGCGATTTCACCAGGCCGCTGACGGCCGCGCGGACCGATGGATCTTCGATTTGACTGAAATTCCTGACCAGCTCGATAATCGATCGGCTGCGGCCGCCATGTTCAAGCGGCTCGGGCATTTGCGTCGTATCCAGACCATCAAAGAAGGCACCGATTTCGACACCCAGACGTTGCGCAATTTCATACATGCGTCCGGCGCTGATGCGGTTGGCGCCTGACTCGTACTTCTGGACTTGTTGGTAAGAAATCTTAAGCGCCCCGGCCAAATCTTCTTGAGTCAGGCCAAGTTGTGTTCTACGCATACGAATCCGTTCGCCGACATGGCAATCCACGGACTTTGCTAGTATTCCCATCTAGCGGCCCCCTGCATCTCTTGAGTCCCCACGAACAGAACGGCGAAGCTGCCCCCCCAATCAACACCCACACTCACGTCATGATTCGGCAATTAGCTTCTGCTGATCAGTCCAACGGACTTAATAGAACGAGCCGTGTCCGCATGACAAGACGCTAATTCATTGCCACACCCGATAAACGCGGGTCAAAAATTGAATACACTCGAATTGAGGGCAAGTATCATTGATCGCATTTGATTGGCGATTCAATGTGTTGGTTGGTATGTTGCAGCTTGATTTCGGGGCATCCCGGTGTCAAAAAGGGGGCGATATGAGAATGCCTGGCCGGTTGATCCAGAGGCTGACAATAGCCCTTGCGATGACCTTTGTGATATCCGCTTGCTCTGGCAAGCAAGAAGCCGCGTATGTCGAACGGCCGGTCGAGGATATCTACAACGTCGCCCTCAATCAGTTGCAATCGGGCAATTACGAAGCCGCCGCGCGGAACTTTGACGAAGTCGAGCGTCAGCACCCTTATTCCGTTTGGGCGACCAAGGCGCAAGTCATGGCGGCATTCGCTAACTATCAAGCCAACCGCTATGACGACAGCATCCTTGCGGCAAAGCGCTTTTTGCGCTTGCATCCGGGGCATCGGGACGCGCCTTACGCCTATTACTTGATTGCCATCGACTATTATGAGCAGATCACGGACGTCGGCCGCGACCAGAGGTCGACCAAAGAGGCATTAGCCGCACTACAGGAAGTGGTTCGGCGCTATCCCGCCAGCGAGTATGCCCGCGATTCGCGCCTCAAGATCGATCTCACGCGGGACCATTTGGCCGGCAAGGAAATGGACATCGGCCGCTACTACCAGCGCCAGGGTCAGTACACCGGCGCGATCAATCGTTTTCGGTCGGTGGTTGACATCTACCAGACGACATCGCATGTCCCCGAAGCACTGCATCGACTGACCGAGTCTTACGTCGCGCTTGGCGTCGATGACGAAGCCAAGGCCTCTGCGGCGGTCCTCGGATTTAATTTCCCGGGCAGTCAGTGGTACAGCAACTCTTATGCTTTGCTGGTAGAAAAGAATCTCGCGCCGGATGACGACGGGGAATCCTGGCTCTCGCGGGTCTGGTCGTCCATTTTCTGAGGGCTCCGGATCATGCTTAGCAGCTTGTCCATTCGAGACATTGTGCTGATCGAGCGCCTGGAAATCACGCTTGAAAAGGGCCTATGCACGCTGACCGGGGAAACCGGCGCTGGTAAATCCATTTTGTTGGACGCGCTGGGGCTAGCGCTCGGCGGCCGCGGCGATAGTGGTTTGGTGGCGCAACGATCCGAACGCGGCACGGTCGCCGCGGCGTTCGAGCCACCGGCCGATCATCCGGTCTGGGATTTGATGGCGGACCACGATTTGGCGGCCGCCGACGATATTGTTCTCCGCCGGGTCATCGGCAATGACGGCCGCGGCCGCGCCTATGTCAACGACGAACCGGTGAGCATCGGCCTGTTGCGCCGCATTGGCGCCAGTTTGGTCGAGATTCACGGTCAAGGCGCTGAGTCGGGTCTGTTGGATCAGGCGACGCACCGCGCCTTGCTCGATGGCTTTGCCGGCCACCAGTCCGCGCTCAGTGCCGTGGCCGCGGCGTACGAAGCCTGGCGTGCCGCCGCGCAAGCCGCCGAGTCCGCCCGGGCGGATTGGCAATCGGCCCGGCAAGAAGAAGATTATCTCCGTCACCTATTTGCCGAATTGACGGACTTACAGCCCGAACCCGGCGAGGAAACGGCGCTGACCCGGGATCGCGAGCGCCTGATGGCCGCGGAGAAGATTGGTGATGGATTGCAAGATGCGTATGACACACTAACCCAAGACGGTGGCGTCGAAGACAGCCTGCATCAGGCGATCCGGGCGGTCGACCAAGTTCGGCGTCACGCCGGCGGTACCCTGGACACGGCATTGGCGGCACTGGAGCGGGCCGGTGCAGAAGCGGCGGATGCGCAACAAATCCTGGCGTCTGCGCGTCATGATCTCGAGATGGACAGCGGCCGGCTCGAAGACCTGGAAGGCCGCTTGTTTGCTTTGCGTGCCGCCGCCCGCAAACACGAATGTTCGGTCGATGACCTTGTTGGGTTGGCGGCAAAGATCGGTGCCCAACTGGCAGCACTCGACGATGGTGGCCGGGAGGCCGAACGCCTGGAGCAGGCCGCGGCCGAGGCGCGCCGTCGGCTTGTCGAGGCCGCCGGCAAGCTCCGCCGCTCAAGAACCGCCGCCGCCAAGCGGCTCGACAAGGCGATTGCCAAAGAGCTTGCGCCGCTCAAGCTTGGCAAGGCGATCTTCAAGACGGAGATTATGCCGCTGGATGATGGACACATCACGAACGACGGTTCGGAGCGCGTCGGATTCTTGGTAGCTACCAATAAGGGCGCAGCGCTTGCGCCCCTTGCAAAGGTCGCATCCGGCGGCGAGCGCGCCCGGTTCATGCTGGCTTTGAAAGTCATACTGGCGCGGCAGGGATCTGCGCCGACCGTCATTTTCGATGAAGTCGATAGCGGCATTGGCGGCGCGACGGCCGACGCCGTCGGCGAGCGCTTGGCGCGTCTGGCGGCCGATCTGCAGATCCTGGTGGTAACCCATTCGCCCCAGGTGGCGGCGCGCGCGGATCATCATTGGCGGGTCACGAAATCCGGCGGCCGAACGGCGGCGACGGCGGTCGAGGCGCTCGACGATCAGGGTCGCGGCGAGGAAATAGCGCGCATGTTGGCCGGCGCCGAGATCACGGATGCCGCCCGCGCCGCGGCGCGCAGTTTGCTGGATGGGACCCATGGCTAAACGCAAGGCTAAGATCGATCCCGCAGCGGCCGAAGCGCATGCGGCGTTGGTTATGGAAATTCGCGACCATGACCGGCGCTACCACCAAGAAGACGCGCCGACCGTTTCCGACGCAGATTATGACGCCTTACGCCGCCGCCTGACCGAACTCGAGACGGCATTTCCAGCCTTGGCCGACGCCGACAGCCCCAACCGGACCGTCGGCGCCGCGCCGGCGGAAGGCTTCGCCAAAGTTGCCCATTCCCGGCCAATGTTGTCTTTGGACAACGCCTTCAATGCTGAGGATGTTGCCGACTTCCTTGATCGCGTGCGGCGATTTCTCGGCCTTGGCGCCGACGATGCCGTCGACATCTTGGCCGAGCCGAAAATTGACGGATTGTCGGCGACGGCCCGCTTCGAAACCGGGCGGTTCGTCTTGGGTGCGACCCGGGGCGACGGTCAGACCGGTGAAAACGTGACAGAGAACCTGCGTCAAGTTGTTGATTTTCCGGCGACGCTCAGCGGCTCGGACGTTCCGGACGTGTTCGAAGTCCGCGGCGAAGTTTATTTGCCGAAATCGGCGTTCGAACGCTTGAACGAAGCGCAATTGGCCGCCGAGCGCACGGCCTACGCCAATCCGCGCAATGCCGCGGCAGGGTCTTTGCGTCAGCTCGACGCGTCAATCACCGCCGGCCGCGGCCTTCGTTTCTTCGCCTATTCCTGGGGCGAGACCAGCGCGCTGCCGGCCGATACGCAATGGGGCATGCTGCAAAAACTCGCGGGATGGGGGTTCGATATCAACCCGTTGAGTCGCCTCTGCCACAGCATCGACGAAGCCCTGGCCCTGCACAACGACGTTGAACGCAGCCGCGCCGAACTCGATTACGACATCGATGGCGTGGTCTACAAGGTCGACCGCCTGGATTACCAGGATCGGCTCGGGTTTGTCAGCCGCTCGCCGCGCTGGGCAATTGCCCACAAGTTTCCGGCCGAAAAAGCGGAAACCCAGGTTCTGGCGATCGATATCCAGGTCGGCCGCACCGGTGCCTTGACGCCGGTCGCCCGGTTGCAGCCGGTTACTGTCGGCGGCGTCGTCGTGTCGAACGCGACCCTGCACAACGAAGCCTATATCCTGGAAAAAGACATCCGTATCGGCGATACGGTGAAAATACAGCGGGCCGGCGATGTCATTCCCCAAGTGCTGGAAGTGATCCTCGACCGGCGGCCTAAGGGCACGACTATTTACGATCCGCCGCTGATCTGTCCGGTGTGTGGCAGCCATGCCGTTCGCGAACACAACCCCAACCTCGGTCGGGAGGACGCGGTCCGGCGCTGCACCGGCGGCTTGATCTGTCCGGCACAGGCGGTCGAAAGGCTCAAGCATTTCGTATCCCGTGAAGCGTTTGATATCGAAGGCCTTGGCATCAAGCAAATCGAGGCTTTCCACGAAGAGGGCCTGGTCATGAAGCCGGCCGACATTTTCAAACTGGCGGCGCGCGTGGGCGAAGACGGGTACGACCTGACGGCGCGGGAAGGATTCGGCGAAACCTCCGTCGCCAATCTTTACGCCGCGATAGAAGCGCGTCGGCGGATCGGCCTCGACCGCTTTATCTACGCGCTTGGTGTCCGGCATATCGGCCAGGCGACGGCACGGCTGCTGGCGCGTTTCTATCACGACTTGGGTGGCTTGATGGCGGGCTTGGCCGCGGCCGCTGACCGCGAAGGCGAGGCCTATCAGGAACTCTTGACCATCGATGGCCTCGGTCCTGTGGTGGCCGAGGCCATTGTCGAATTTTTCGCCGAACCCGCCAACCGCGATGCCATTTCCGAACTTGCGGCATTGATCGAGGTCGAGCCTGTGGAAGCGACGTCGGCCGACACCGCGGTTGCCGGCAAGATCGTGGTTTTCACCGGCAGCCTTGAGGAGATGACCCGCAATGAGGCCAAGGCCCGGGCCGAAGCGATGGGCGCCAAGGTCGCCGGGTCGGTGTCACGCAAGACCGATATTGTCGTGGCTGGCCCAGGTGCCGGGTCGAAACTTAAGAAAGCGGCGGAATTCGGCGTTACCGTTATGACCGAAGCCGAATGGTTGACGCTAGTCGCGCACTAATACCGGCGAGCGGCTGGTTCGCCAAGGGCATCGACCAATAACGCTTTCAAACGGTTTTTCAGCGCTTCGCGGCCACGCGAACCCGAGGTCATACCCTCGGGATTGAAGCGCGACCAATCGCCGTGGTGACGGGCGCCGTCAAGTGGCCGCTTCAGTGCCTGCCAGAGCTCGGATTGGTCCTCGTTGTCACCGGCCGCGGCGAGCCGAAGCCGGTCTTGCGATGCATGGCCGCGACGCATTAAGGCGCGCGCCAAAGCGATTTGCCGCCACGCCAGCAACGCCAATGTTGCCGTGTCGGCGCGCAGCACCGAATATCCGCGCAAGCTGTCCAAAGTCTCGCGGCCGCGGCTGCCGAGTGCCCCGGCGACAGCGCCCAAGGCGCCGCCGGTCAATGCCGCCGCTCCGAGGGTGATGCCGCCGACCATGGCGTCTATCGCGAGGCCGAGCACGGCGCCGGTCGCGGCGCCGCCGCCGGTGGCGACGCCGAATTCGGCCAAGGATTCCGGGCTGAAAAGGTCCTGACCCCAACGCCCGTTCTCGATTGGCAGGGTCTCGGCAAGAAAGTCGCCAGGCCGGAAGCGATGCAGGTCCAACAACGCCTCGACGCAATCCTGCTCGCCGTCACGGATCGCCTGTTTGAGGCCTTCGGTCGCGGCGTCGGCCCGCGCCTGGTCATCACTCGACACGGTAACGGCATAAGCGGCGGCGTCGATCAACAGCTCGGCAAAGACTTCGGCGGACGCCCGCCGCAAGGCATGACGGCGCCGGTCGGCATCGTCGATGACGCGGTCGAGTAGGTCGGCGAACCCATCCAGCAAGGTTCGCATTTTGTCGTAGAGCTGGCGCTCGCTCACTTCATCCAATACTACCGTATCGAAGGCCGCGACGGCATGCATATTGACGCGCGCGAGATCGCTTCGCCAGCGCTCCGGCTCGGCATCTGATGCTGCGACGAAATTGAGCACCGGCAGGATCGGTCGCGCGGAACGGCTGAGGATTTCCAATTCGTCGCGATGCTTGCCGTGCACCCGGTCGCGGGCGTCGACGACATAAAGCGCGATATCGCAGGCAATCAATTGACCAATGGCCTTGGCTTCCTGACCGAATCCGACCTGGTCGGCCGGATGATCCAGAAACCAGTGGATGGCGTCGGTCCAATCGCCGCCATGGGCCTCGCGAAGCGCGCCGAGCCGATCCAACAGGCCGCTGGAATCCTCGAGGCCCGGTGTGTCGAACAGCGCCATTGCCGGTGTGCCGTCAACCAACAGGGTTGCGGCTTCGACGTTGCGGGTCGTCGCAGCGCGGTTCGACACCTCGCCGAATTCAACGTCACGGGTCAATGAACGCAATAGCGAAGTCTTGCCGGTGTTGGTGTGGCCGACCACGGCAACTTTCAACGGTGCGGCCGTCATGGCGCGTCCTTCGCCAGAAGGCTAGCCAAATGGGCATGACCGGCCCGTTCCGGATCGGCCAGGTCGAAGGCGAAGATCCACTCTCGTGGAACGCCCGCGGCGATGCCGAGGCGACGCCATTCGGCAGAGCGCTGCTGGGCTTCGGCGTCGCCATAACGCCTGCCGAGTCCGGGCGCGTCGGTCAGCAACAAGATCATGGGCGCCGACGCGGCAGCTTTGACGGCGTTAAGGAAGGCGGCGATGCCACGATCCGGCGTCGTCAACAACGAGACGGCGATCAAAACCAGGCCGGGTGACGCGTCCGCTAGTGCAGACAGCACGCGTTTTTGGTCGTCGCGGCTGTCGACCAGGCCGAGGTCCCGGCATGGCTTGCCGGCCAATTGCGGCGGCCACGGCGCGGCATCGATATTGATTTCCAGGCCGACTAAAACGATCGGCCCAGCGCCGGTGAGGATCGGGTAGTCAGCGGCAACCGCCCGATCGCCGTCGTCGCCGTTTGGGGCGACGGGTGGTGCCGGGATATGCTCGGTCGTCGGCATGAGCTGTTCCCGCAGCCGCAGATAGCCCGGCAATTCCACATCAAGCCGGTACCGCCGGATTGCACGGCGGCGTGCCAGTAGGCAGAGACCCAGCGCAATGAGGCGCGGCAAAACACCATGCACGACCAAGGCGCCGACCAGCAGTCCCGCCCAGGCGCCGGATGCCGCCACGGCCATCGGTGCCGTGCCGGTCCAACGGCTGGCGACGATTTCCGCCGCCGTCGGCGTCGGAAATCCGGCCAGTCGCGGCAGAAAGGCCAAAGTTTGGGTCAACGGCACGTAGCTGTCCGCGGATAGAATCGTTGTCTGCCAAGCGAACGTTACATGCTGCACGCTCAAGACGATGATCGCCATGGTGATGGCACCGGCCAGGAACGCCAGCCACAGGCCATGGCTGATCGCGCCCACCGTCCAGCGGACGCTGCCGCCCTGGACCATAACCGACGCCATGGTTTGTATCGCCGCTGCATGCGCCGTATCGCGATTGAGCCAGCTGGAAAGCCGCCGACCGATTGTAATAACGAAGCCGCCCAGCGAGGTCGGCGCGTCGGTTTTAGTGCCGGCAATCGTGAACAGCAGCCAGATCAGCAACGTTAGGGTTTCGACGCCAAGCAGACCAAGTAATGCCCAATGGAAATTGACCGGTTGTCCAGGTGCGGCGGCAAGTGCCGTCAGTGCGGTGGCAGCGCCGGCAATTGCGGTTATGGCGGCGCCGGCGGCAATACTGCCGCGAAAGGTCATACGCAAAGACTGGAGCGCCGCGGTCAACGGCAAAGCGGCGTCCAGCGCGCCGGCGCGGACAACAATCCGCCGTTCGAAATCGCCCGCCGATTGACGCGCCAAGGCCGTGGCGGCGTGGTCGGTTATCGGACCACCTTCGGCGGCTTCAATATGGCGGACGGCTTCGGCAATCAACCGCCCGTCGAAATCAGTCGTTTGCAAAGGGCGTGCCGTCAAAGCTCTCCCGCGTTGTCAATTCCTCGACCGCGTTTCGTCGCAGCCGGGTCAGTTGTTTCACCGGCTTGCCCAACGGCACCACGGCAGTAACGGCAAAATCCGATGGTGCGTTCAGCAACGCCTGTACGTTCGCTTCTTCGGCCGCCGCCAAGGTGGTGATGGTGCCGCCGAAACCGGCTTGACGGGCGGCCAGCAGAACGTTCCAGACGAAGGGATAGATCGATGCGCCGGAAATGATGCCAATACGATCGAGGTCTTGGTCCATCGACGCGACGACTTTCAAGTCGACCAGAAAAACCAGCACCACCGAGGCCGTTCGGAAGGTGTCGGTCAATGCTTTGGGCGCTCGGGTCGCGGCGATTTCTTCCGGCGTCACCTTGGTCGGTACCACGGCGTTCCAGGGATTCTCCCCGGCTTTGATTTGCGCGGCATAACGTTTGGCCGCCGGCTCGGCCAGTTCCGCAAGCCGGTTCCGGGTTTCCTGGTCGCGGATGACGATGACGCGATTGCCTTGGCGATTGCCGCCGCTTGGCGCGAAACGGGCGTTGTCGAGGATGTCGTAGAGCACATCGTCAGGCAACGCCTCGCCGGTATAGTCGCGGGCGGCAAACGTGGTCCGCATGCAGTCGTAAAGTTCCATGAAGGCCCCTCGAAATGGCGGTTGGTTGGATGTCTGATCTTATCGACATTCGGCTCACGGCAAAAGCCGAGGAGCGACAAGGTTATTCTTCGGTCCGCGCCTGGTCTCCGGGATGTGGTCGAAGGCATCGCGCTCGTAATTCAATCCCAGTTCCTCCAACAGCCGGACGGTAAACATTGGCCAGCCGATATTGAGGCAATGCACCAAAATCATGGTTAACCCCTTCCCTGCGATCAAACAATGCCTAGGCGCGCACGCTAAGGCCTATTGCGTCATAATCATGGCTTGGCCTGGTTTTGTGACAACCATCACCGCGGCGCCGTCCGGAACCTTCTAAGTTGCTTATAAACCAGTGTCTTGTATTCTGACGTCGGGGGAAAGGTGAAAGGGCCGAAAAGGATGAAGTTGGTTTTTCTCGGTACCGGATCGGCGTTTACGCTCGATAACTATCAGTCGAACATGGTGGTCGAGGGTGGCGACGGTTTGTTGCTGATCGATTGCGGCAGCGATGTCCGCCGTAGCGTCGCAGATCAGGGCTGGTCAGCCTTTGATATAACCGACGTTTATGTCAGCCACTTGCATGCCGATCACATCGGTGGCCTGGAATGGCTTGGTTTCGTCACCTACTTCGGCCGCAGCCGCGCAGACCCGTCGGCCCGACCACGGCTGCATATACGCCGCAACTTAATCGAAGGCCTGTGGCATTCGCTGCATGGCGGCATGGGCAGCCTTGAGGGCGAGGTCGCGAACCTAGAAACCTATTTCGACATGCGCCCGATCGACCGCAACGGCAATTTCACGTTCTCTGGCACCAAGTTTCAGACCGTCCAAGTGGTCCATTATTACGACGGCTATGAAATCGTGCCGACCTATGGGCTGATGTTCGAGAACAACAAGATTTGTGTCTTCATCACCACCGATACGCAATTTACGCCCAACCAGATGAAGGAATTCCGCGACCGCTCCACTTATATCTTCCAGGATTGTGAAACCTCACCCTTCCAATCCGGGGTCCATACACACTATCAAGAACTTAGCACCCTGCAGGATGATCTGAAGGGGCGGATCTGGCTTTATGACTATCAGGACGGCGACAAGCCCGACAGCGAGGCGGACGGGTTTCTCGGCTGGGTCGAACAAGGCCAGGTATTCGATTTCGACGACCCGAAGAGTTTCAAGAAAAAGCGCTTTCGCAAACCCGGCGGCGCTTGACCGCGGCGCGAACGGAACGACGGATCAACGGAACTCCAGGTCGGCCGGCGAAATCAGCACGCCGAACTGAGCGCACCAAATCACCACGCTTGGGTAATCGGCCAAATTCACGCCGGCAGGGATTCTGTATTTCTGGCTGCCCTTGAAGGCACGTAACCGGCCAAGATCGATAAACATGGTGTTTGCCACGTCGGCCGATTGGCGCACTTGGCCTTTCGGCACCAGATAGACATGGAACTTCGGCCCGGGGCCGACTTCGAAATCCATGTCGAGATAGACCAGCTCCTCATAAACCGCGACTTTGCCACGGCCGTAATGGACCGGATCGGACGGGTTGGCGTGAATGAAGTTGCCGTTCGCCACCAGGCCGTCACGCTCGGCCGCCGACAGCGTCTCCATCGCTTCCGGCGGCGGAAATACATAGGGAAAGGCAAAGAAGCCGACAGCGACGCCGAACGCAGTGCCGACAATGCCGCCAACAAGAAAAATTCCAATGGCTCGCCACATGATTCCGGCTCCAACTTATTGCCGACGCATTTACGGCGCGATGGTATGGGAGAATTTTGGCGTAATCCCGTCCTTTGGTCAAAGCGCCGCGCGCACTTTCGGGAACACTTCTTCGGCCAGCATCTGCATTTCGTCGAGCACCATGGTTTGCGGCATGCCGGGAAACTGCACCCCCATGACGAAGTGATTGACGCCGAAGCGGCGCACCAGATCCAAGACCTGCTCGGCGATCTCGTCGGGCGAACCGAACAGGAACCGGTCCTTGACCAGGTCGTCGTAGTCGACACCGAAGTCATTGTCGCCCGCCGGCATGGCCTTGTCCTGGCCCCATTCGTGATAGGCCTGGTACTTGGCTTCCAGGTACGGTTGGGCGCGCCGCATCGCTTCCTCGCGAGAGGCCGCGACGACGACTTCGCGCATCATCGGAAACTCCGCCGGGAACGGTTTGCCGCAGGCATCGAGTTCGCGTTTATAGACTTCCATCTGCCGGGCGATGGTGTCGATCCGGTTGTGGGGGTTGACGAACCAGGCATCGGTCAGGCGGGCGGCGCGCCGAATGGCGACATCGGCGTTGGCGCCGGTCCAAATCGGCGGCATGGGCTTTTGCAACGGCTTGACCGTGCACCCGGCCTCGATCAATTCGAAATGCGAACCGGCCATGGATACCTGGTCTTCGGTCCACAGGCGTTTGATGGCGGCCAGGCTTTCCTCTAGTCGCGCCGCGGCTTCGCGCTGTGTCGTGCCAAAGGCACGGAATTCGACTTCGCGATAGCCGATGCCGACACCAAACACCAACCGTCCGCCGGACATCACGTCGATGGTTGCGAACTGCTCGGCGATATCCAACGGCTTGTGCAGCGGCAGAAGCACGATACCGGCAATCAACCTGAGCGACGGCGCCTCGGCCATCATGCGGGACAGAAACGGAATCTGCTGAAAATCAACCAGCGGATAGGTCGTGTAGTGCGAACCCTTCATGACCGAATCGAAGCCCAACGATTCCGCAAAGCGGACCTGTTCGACCATTTCTTGCCAGCGTGTCGCAACGTCGTCGCCGAGCGGGAATTGACCGCGGTTCATCAAACCGAACTGGATCATGTCGTTCCGCCTTTCTCAAATTTCCTTGGCCTCGGCCGCAATTCTACCGCCGATCGGGTGCGGGCGAAATGGCGGCTATGGACAGAAGCGCCCGCGATGTCCTATGCCCCCGGGGTAATCTTGACGAAGGGACGGGAACGACCATGGCGGACGAAAAGATGGATCGGCGAATTGAACTGGAGGGCGTGACGAATTTTCGCGACCTCGGAGGCTACGAGACCAGTGACGGTAAGACCGTTCAATGGCGCCGAATTTTTCGTTCCGACACGGTGGCGTCTCTGACCGACAATGATGTGAACACGGTTTGCGGCCTTGGCGTCACCGTGTCCTGCGATTTACGCTATGCGGAGGAACGTGTGGCCGAGCCGTCGCGGTTCCTCGGTCACGCGCAAGTCGAGGCTCTGGCCCTCGGCCTCGAAGCGCGCCCCAACACCTCTTTCCTCGATTCATTCGAGGAGATGGAGAGCACCGCCGATGCGGCCTACACCTACCTGTTGGAAAACTACAAGCAGTATCCGTTTCTCTATCACAACGCCTACCGTACAATATTCGATCGGTTGATCGCCGGCCAGCGTGTGATCATGCATTGCACGGCCGGCAAGGACCGCGCCGGCACTGCGGCGGCGTTGGTTTTGACCGCGCTTGGCGTGCCGCGTCAGACGGTGTTCGAAGACTATCTGTTGACCAATGCCTATTGGGATGCCGGCGCGCGGCACCGTCCGGGTATGAGTGCCGATGCGGCGGCGGCAATATTCTCGGCGCGGGAGGACTATCTGACCGCCGCCTTCGATGCCATCGAAAATCGCTATGGCACTGCGGATACCTATTTGACCGAATATGTCGGCCTGACCGATCACGACCGCGAGGCGCTACGCGCTGTTTGCCTCGCCTAACGGGCGCGTCGCCGCGTCCAGCCAGCTCTTGGTATCGGCGTCGACCAGTGGGGTAATCTCGCGGCGTACGGTTTCGTGGTAGGTATCCAGCCAGGCTATTTCAGCGTCCGTCAGCAATGACCGATCAATGAGATGACGGTCGATCGGGGCGCGGGTCAAGGTGTCGAATTGCAACATCTCTCGCTCGCCGGAAAGCTCCGGGCAGTCGACCACGACCACCAGATTTTCAATGCGGATACCGAATTCGCCGGTTCGGTAGTAGCCCGGCTCATTGGAAACGATCATGCCCGGCTCCAGAGCCTGGCCGCCGGCGGCCTTGGAAATGCGCTGCGGTCCTTCATGCACGCTCAAATAGGAGCCGACGCCGTGCCCGGTGCCGTGGTCGAAATCGAGGCCGGCTTGCCACAGCGCGTGGCGCGCCAGGCTGTCGAGCTGGCCACCGCTGGTGCCTTTGGGGAAGCGGCAGGTGGCGATAGCGATGTGGCCTTTTAGGACGCGCGTAAAGCAGTGCCGCATGGCATCGCTCGGTTTGCCGATTGCGATGGTGCGGGTGACGTCAGTGGTGCCGTCCAGATACTGCGCGCCGGAATCCACCAGATAGAGCATGTCTGGCGATATTTTAAGGTTGGTCTCGGGCGTCACGCGATAATGCACGACGGCGCCGTTCGGGCCGGCGCCGGAAATCGTATCGAAGCTCAGATCGCGAAAATGGTCGCCTTCACGGCGGAAATCCTCGAGCCGGTCGACCGCGCCAAGCTCGTCGGTCTCGCCGTTTGGGCCGACGATCGAAAGCCAATGCAAAAACCGGCAAACGGCGACGCCGTCGCGCAGATGCGCCGATCGGGTGCCGGCGATTTCCGTACGGTTTTTGCGTGCTTTCGGCAACTGGCAGGGGTCGACGCCGGCATCGATGGTGGCGCCGGCGGCAACGAGACGGTCGCGGATCCAGACGCCGGCGCTTGCCGGGTCGATCCGCACGCGTGTGCCGGCCGCGCCGAGCCGGTCCAGCATCGGGCCAAAACCATCGCGCCGCTCGACGCGCACCGCATTGCCGAGGTGGGCTAGCGTGGCCGGTGTCAGTTTTCGCGGATCCGTCAGCAAATCGACGGTGCCGTCGTCATGCAGTATGGCGAACCCGAGCGAGAACGGGGTGCGCGGCACGTCGCCGCCGCGAATGTTCAACAGCCAGGCAATGGAATCGGGAAGGGTCAGGACCGCGGCCCCGACGCCGGCCGCCTTCAAGCTTTCGGCGATGCGGCTACGCTTGGCCTCGGCACTTTCGCCGGCGAACTCGATGGCGTGGGGGACAGTTGGCGACAACGGCGGAGGCGCCTGATCGTGCCAAATGGCGTCGACCGGATTGGTGTCGATGGCGACCAATGTCGCCTCTGCCTGCGCCAGACCGGCGGTCAATCGCTTGACGGCGTCGGCGGTATGCAGCCAAGGGTCGTAGCCGATCCGCTGACCCGCCGCGGCATCGTCTTTCAGCCAATCCGCGAGCGGTTCGTTGCTGACATGGCGAAATTCGAAGATCTCGCCGTCGCTCTGATCCTGGACCTGCAAAGTATAACGCCCGTCGACAAATATCGCCGCCCGGTCCGCCAGCACGGCAGCGATGCCGGCTGAGCCGGTAAAGCCGGTCAGCCAGGCCAATCGTTCGGCCATGCGCGGCACATATTCGCCGTTGTGCTCGTCATTGCGCGGCACGATGAAACCATCGAGGCCCTGGCGCTTGAGTTCGGCCCTAAGGGCCGCGACCCGTGCCGCGGGGTCGGCATTCTCGAAAGCTGCAAGTTGACCTTGAACCGCCGCCTCGACACGGCTGCGGAGCGCGTCGCTCAGCGCCTGATCGCGCTCGGGCGCGAGCAAAACAAGCGCCGCGTCGCGGTCACCGCTCTCTGGGGCGGCGGCGATGCCGGCGACCAGGGCCTCGACGTCCTCGGCGGTGAGATCGCCATGATTCTGCGCCCTTAGGGCGTCCAACAGTGTCGTCGATAGGGCGGGTAGGCCTGTTTGCGGCATCGCGGTCTCCTTGCTTGGCTGACTATGTCCCGGCCCGCCGTAAGCGGCAAGCGTCATGCGCAATCTGCAATGCTGCGCTGCAGAAATTACAGCCGATTTTACGGATTAAGTTATTGAAATTTAACTGCTGCAGTGCAACATATCTCTACAGATACTCGATCAAGAAAGTGGAGATGAATGATGGTTGATTCGCGTGTATCGGATCTCCGCGGCAACGCTCGGTTAATCCCCGTCGACAGCCCGGAATTGATGGAACAGCACAATGGTGCGCAAAGCCAGCCCGCTGGTTTTTTGGCGCGTGTACTGGGCCAGGTTTTGGGTTGGCTTGCCGCCCGTCGCCGGAATGCGATCGCGACGCGGGAACTGGCGGCACTCGACGACGCTCTGTTGCGGGATATCGGCATTGAGCGGTCACAGATCGCTGCGGTCGTCGCCGGTCCGACCGGTCGGCGCACCAGGCACAACAGCCACGCGGCTGTCGGCTCGGTGCAAGACGTAATGTTGATGGCTGGGCTCAATGCCCAACGATAAATGTTGTCCAACCGGCGCGGGGTAGGCGTTGTTTCAAGCGCAGGCCCCGCGCCCGGTAGGCCGCAAACACCATTGCTTCCTGCTCGGCCAGCAAGCCGGACAGCACGACATCACCGCCCGCCGCCAGGCTCCGCGTTATGGGGCCGGCCAACCCCACCAGCGGGCGTGCCAGAATATTGGCAACAATCAAATCGTAATTCCGGCCGCGGCCAAGTACCGGCCGGCCGTCATCGGCGCAGGTCAACGCCGTGACCCGTTGGCCGAGGCCGTTCCGCCGGGCGTTGCTCCGGGCAACCTGAACGGCCACCGGGTCGTTGTCGGCCGCGGTGACCTGACCCGGCGCGCATCGCGCCATGGCGAACGCCAGGACACCGGCGCCGCAGCCAAGATCCAGCACCCGACGGTAGGACCGGCGCCGGGCCATTCGATCGAGCGCCAGCAAACACCCGAACGTGGTGGCGTGGCCGCCGGTCCCGAACGCCTGGCCGGCGTCGATCTCAATGGCGTGGCGTGACCGGCCCACCGCCGGCGGCCTGTGACTGCCATGGACGTGGAAGCGGCCGGCATCGATCGGTGTGTGCAGCCGCTGGCTTTCCGCGACCCAATCGCGGGCCTCGACCGGCGATAGGGTGAAGTCGATGCCGGCCAGCGCCCCTGCCAATACTTGTCGATCCGGTTCCCGATCGAACAGCGCCTGCAGCCGACGCTCGGGTTGTCCAGGGATTTCGAAATCTGACAAGGCGAGCACCAGGTCCGCCAATGCCAGTTCGACACGGTCCACGGCGTCGACCGGCACATCGATGGTGGCTTGCCAATAGGTCGCGTCGTCAGGTTGGATCGAGGAAGGCATCGATGACCCGTTTGGTGCCGGCTTTGTCGAATTCGATCTCGACTTTATGGCCGTCGACGGCTTTGACCGCGCCATAACCGAATTTCTGATGAAAAACCCGATCACCTGGACCGAATCGCGGCGGCGCGTCCAAATCCTCGACGGTTCGGGCCGTGGCTTCAACGACGGCGGCGCTGCGGCGATAGCCGCCACCCTGATAGCCGCGGTCGGCCAGTCGGGTTTCCGACCGGAGCCAAGGCTGATCGTAAGCAAAGGCGCCATGCGCCTTTAGGCTTGGGTCCTGCGAGGGGCCGGAATAAAGCCCTTGATCTGACTGCATCACCACATGTTCGGAAGGCAGTTCCTCGACGAACCGGCTCGGATGGCTGGATTGCCATTGCCCGAACACCTGACGGCTGGCGGCAAAGGTAATCTGGCAGCGGCTGCGCGCCCGGGTCAGGCCGACATAGGCGAGCCGGCGCTCTTCCTCCAGGCCCTCGATGCCGTTCTCTTCGAGCGCGCGCTGGTGTGGGAACAGTCCTTCCTCCCAGCCCGGCAAGAACACCGTGTCGAACTCCAGCCCTTTGGCCGCGTGCAACGTCATAAGACTGACTTTGTCGTCTTCGGCCATGGTATCGGTGTCCATGACCAACGAAATGTGCTCGAGGAAACCGGCCAGATTGTCGAACGCCTCCATGGCGCGCACCAACTCACCGAGGTTCTCAACGCGGCCCGGCGAATCCGGCGCCCGGTCGGCCTGCCACATGGCGGCGTAGCCGCTTTCGTCGAGAATGGTCTGCGTTAATTCGGTATGGGGCACGGCGCCAAGTAAGCCGCGCCAGCGCTGAAAATCTTTGACGATGCGGGTTAGCGCGGTACGGGCCTGAGGCCGGAGCTCGTCGGTTTCGATCAATGCCTCCGCGGCACGATAGAGCGAGCAATTGGCGGCCCGCGCGGCTATGTGCAAACGCTGCATGGTGGCGTCGCCGAGCCCGCGTTTCGGCACATTGATGATCCGTTCCAGCGCCAAATCGTCATCGGGCTGGGCGATTAGGCGCAAATAGGCCATGGCGTCGCGGATTTCACGGCGCTCGTAGAAGCGCACGCCGCCGACCACCCGATAAGGCAGTCCGATCGCCAAGAAGCGGTCTTCGAACAGCCGGGTCTGGAAGCCGGCGCGGACCAGGATCGCCATCTCGCTTAAGCGTTCCCCGGCGCGCTGCAGGGCTTCGATCTCTTCGGAGACTGCGCGTGCTTCCTCCATGCCGTCCCACAGGCCGCGCACGGTGATCGGCTCGCCGTCGTTGCGGTCGGTCCAGAGCGTCTTGCCGAGGCGCGATTGGTTGTTGTGAATAATACCGCTTGCCGCCCCCAGGATATGCGGCGTCGAGCGGTAATTGCGCTCCAGCCGAATGACCTTGGCGCCGGGGAAATCTTTCTCGAAGCGCAGGATATTGCCGACTTCCGCGCCGCGCCAGCCATAGATCGATTGGTCGTCATCGCCGACGCAGCAAATGTTGCGGTGACCCTGGGCCAACAGGCGCAGCCAAATATACTGCACCACGTTGCTGTCCTGATATTCGTCGACCAGGATGTAGCGGAAGCGCGTCTGATATTGTTTGAGCACCTCCGGATCGGCTTGGAAGATGCTGAGGCAATGCAGCAACAGATCGCCGAAATCGACGGCGTTCAATACTTTGAGCCGTTCCTGGTAGGCGGCGTAGAGCTCGACGGCGCGGTCTTTGGCCTCGCCGCTTTTGGCGCTTGGCGGTACTTTGTCCGGCGTCAGTCCCTGGTTTTTCCAACGGTCGATCATGCCGGCAACGACCCGGGGCGGCAGCGCCTTGGGGTCGATGTTGTTGGCCTCCAACAGCTGTTTCAGCAGCCGGAGCTGATCGTCGGTGTCGAGAATCGTGAAGCCGTTGGTCAAGCCGACCAGCTCGGCGTGCCGGCGGACGATGCGCGAGCCTATGGAATGGAAAGTGCCGAGCCACAGTCCTTCGACTGCTTCGCCGACCAAATCGGTAATCCGATCCTTCATCTCGCGCGCCGCCTTGTTGGTGAAGGTTACGGCGAGGATTTGCGATGGCCAGGCTTTGCGGGAAAACAGAATGTGGCCGAGCCGGGTGGTCAAAACCCGGGTTTTGCCGGTACCGGCGCCGGCCAGCACCAAGACCGGGCCATCTAACGCGTCGACCGCTTGCCGCTGGCCGTCGTTGAGGTCGGCGAGATAGGGCGCGGCGTGCGCCGTATTCTCAGGCAGGGGCGAGGGTGGCTCATAAGCCGAGAGATCGAAGGGGTCTTCCATGATGGTGTTTTATATAGGATTCGGCCGCCTCAAGACAGCGGGTGACCGAGGATTTTCTCGAGTACCGGCAGGATGTAGCCGCGGAAATGATCCGGGTTTTCCGACATCGGAAAGTGGCCGAGCGCCGTCATGGTTACGGCTTCGGCGCCGGAAATGTTTTCCGCCGTACGTTGGGTATCCTGCGGCGTGCAGGAGAAGTCATACTCGCCGGTCAACAAATATACCGGGCAGCGATCAGTGTCGATCGCCTTGACCCGTTCGCGGTAGTCGGAGTCCTGTCGATAGAAGTGAAGATCGCCGCGGAACACGCCGGGGCCGCTTTGCATATAGCTCCACAAGGTTTCCCAACGCGGTTCGTCGGGGCTTTGTGGCGCCACCAGGCCGGAAACCAGCGCCGCGCAGATCTCGCCGCCATGGACGTCCGGCCGGTTCAGCCAGTCGGTATCGTACCATGGCTGTTGGCTGTCGGCCGCCTCCAGCCCGATGACGGCGCGCAACCGGTCGCCACGTGTCGCGGCCAGTTCCAAAACCAGGCGCCCGCCCATGGAACAGCCCATAACCACCGGCGCCTCGGCGGTGACGGCATCGCAGAATGCCATGACCGCTTCGGTGTAGGCGGCGGACGTCAGCAGATAGTCCTCGTCCTGCCAGCCGGGTGGCGGCGTCGACTTGCCATGCCAGGGCATGTCGAAGGCGATGACGCGAAAATGCTCGGTGATGGCGGCATCGGTCATCAGGTGGCGATACTGACGGCTATCGGCGCCGGCGGTATGCAGGCAAACCAACGGGATGCCTTGGCCGGCTTCTTCAAAGAAGATGCGGTTTGGCCGGCCGCCCAGGGTCAAGGTAAAATAGCGACCGATGATTGGCTCGAACACGGCACTCATTGGCCAGCCTCGGGCGCCCGCGCGGTCGCCAGCAGATCTTTGACGTAGCGAAGATTTGTCATCAGCGGCTGAAAGTCGCCGTCGATCGACGCCGCACCGGATTTGGTCATGGCAAAGAGGTCGTGATAGCCCGGCGCCGGCATCGCTTGCCAAAATGCCGCCCAGGCGTCGACACCGGCGCGAATCGCGAACGCCCATGGCCGCATCAACACAGGCCCTTTGCTCAGATCATCGATGCGGCCGTTGTTGATGCAGAAATAATAGGGCGTGTCGCCGATTTCGATCATCACGTCAGCGCTGAAGAAACGCCCCCGCCGGCACAGGCCGGCATCGGCGTTGACCCGCTCGGGGATCAGCCGGATTCGTTCGTGGGGATCGACGGTCTCAGGCGTGGTCATGAAACGATCTCCGAGGTTTTAGCGTTCGTCATGTTCTTCGGCGTGCGCTTCCAGCAGTGCCCTGTTGTGCGCGATCAAGGCATTTTTGTGATGCAGCACGCCGATCACCCGACCGGTCAGCGCCGACCGGACCACCGGCAGATGCTCTTCACGGGTGTTGTCGAGGATGGCGAGCGCGTCCTCCAATGTCTGGCCCGACGAAAGAATGGCGGGGCTTTTGTGGCAGGCATCCTTGGCATTGACCACGCCGGCCAGTTCGGGTTCCCGGGCGACCGCCTTTAGGTCGGCAAAGTTGATGGTGCCGGTATAGGCGTCGTCGGAATCGACCACGAAAAACGCGCCGTGGGAACTCTCCATCATCAAGGTCCGCATTTCGTCGAAGGTGGCGTCCTCGTGGATGATCTCGAAGTCGGCGGTCATTACCTCGCCGACCCGCCGCTGACGCAGGAAATGGCGAGCGCGGCCGCCGCGCACGTTGACGCCGCGGCGCTCTAACTGCAGGTGAAACAGGCTTTTTCCCGTGATCCGGTTGGTCAGCGATGTCGCGACCACCGTCGCCAGCATGACGCCGATGGTGATTTTGTAGTCGTTGGTCAGTTCGAAAACGATCAGGATGGTGGAAATCGGCGCGCCGAGGACGGCCGCCGCCACAGCGCCCATGCCGATGATGGCGTAGGCGCCGTGGCTCGCGGACAGCTCCGGAAATACCGCCGCCGCCATGATGCCGAAGGCACCGCCAACCAAAGCGCCGAGCATGAGCGAGGGCGAAAAGACGCCGCCGCCGAAGCGGCACCCCAGCGATATTGTCGTCGCCGCGGTCTTAGCGACGATCAGCTGCAGTAACAGCCACAACGAAAATTGTTCCTTTAAGGCAGCGTCGGTCGCCTCGTAGCCGACACCGAGCACATGGGGGTAGAAAATCGCGATGGCGCCGACCAAAAGCCCGCCGGCCGCCGGCAACAATATGTCGGGAATACGGCTGCGGGCGACCACCCCCTCGGTGAACGTGGTGCTCCACATGAAGATCATTGCCGCGATGCCGCAAACCAAACCAAGCAACCCAAACGCGGGAAACTCCAGGTTGGACACGATATCGTAGGGCGGGATGATGAACGCGGGCGTGTCACCGAGATAGATGCGGCTGATGATGGTGCCGACCACGGCGGACAACACGACCGGCGCAAAGGCGTGCAGCGCGTAATGGCCGATCACCACTTCCAAGGCGAAGAACACGCCGGCGATCGGCGCGTTGAACGAGGCGGCAACGCCGCTGGCGACGCCGCAGCCGAGCAAGGTCAGGCGCATGGACGGGCCAAGTTGCATCTTCTGTGCCGCCACCGAGGCCAGGGAGGCGGCGAGATGCACGACCGGGCCTTCGCGGCCGGTCGACGCGCCGACGCCGAGAGACGTGGCGCTGACCAGGGCGGCACCGATGCCCTCGCGCAGACTGATGCGGCCGCCTTTCAATGCGCAGGCTTCAATGACATGGGCCACGGCTTGCGGCCGGCGGCCCGGCATCAGGAAGTGCAGCATCAGGCCGACGACCAGCCCGCCGACCGCCGGAATGAGCAGGATCTGCCACCACGGCAACAGCGCCGCTTGGGAAAAGACGCTCTCGCCGCCGAATCCAAAGGCGAGGACTTGCACGCCTTCCAAGGCCAGCCGAAAGCCAACCGCCGCGTAGCCGGTGACGACACCGACCAAGGCAGCGGCGACGAACATGACGACGGGATCATTCGGGTGGGAACGGCGCCAATACCGAAACAGGGCCAGCGGAGAATGTCGGCGCCCGCTCATCGGCCCTAGCGCCTTGCATTATGAATTTTTTTGAACGCCGCATAGCGGCGACGTTCAAGGCCGGCCGCGTACTCCGGCCGCGCCGCCGTCAGCTCGAAGTCTTGCTTTTGCCCGCTGGCCGTGGCGTGCATCGTCCGATCGACCCTTCATCGCATATGGTTTTGCCGTCGGTCCAGGTTGCGCCGCTCAGGTCGGCTTCCAACAGGTCCGCACCTTTAAGCCGGGCGCCGCTCAAATCGGCGCCGCGCAACACGGCGCGATACAATCTTGCCCGTCGGAGGTCGGCGTCCTTGAGGTTGGCGCCGGTCAGGTCCGCTTTGGTGAAATCCGCGCGGATCAGGCGGGCGCCCTGGAGATTGGTGTCGCGCATCACGGCGCCGATAAACTTAGCGGTCCGGTTGTCGGATTGGGAGAGGTCCGTGTTGGAAAAATCGGTGCCGAAGTAACGGCCGTCCCGCAGGCGCGCGCCGGCCATATCCAAGTCGGTAAAGACTTGGTCGTTCATTTTGCAGCCTTTCCAGTCAACACCGGGGCCGGCCGCGTCGGTGCAGCCGGCGATGCTGTGCTGCGGAAATAAAAACAGCAGCGCGACGAAGGCAGCGCCGCCGGCGTAGGCGCTTCGCCGCAATCGCTGTCTCTCGGCTTCGTTCACGCCGCGGCCCCTTGTTTGCGGCGAATGCCGATCACGGCGCCGATTTCTTTGGCGCGTTCCGGTGCTCGGTGGGTCTCGCTCAAGCGTTCGATTTGCCGCATTACCGGTTCGGGAAAAACTGCGGTACGCCGGCTGTCCAGATCCACATGAACAGCCAGCTGTTCGCTGGTCGCGGCCCGGTAGCCAGCGTCGGCGTGGTACATCTGTAGGAACAGATGCAGGCGTTTGCTGTCGTGATCAAGCACTTGCAATTCAAACACCAAGGGGTCGCCCAACACCACTTCCTGCAAATAATTGACGTGGGCTTCCAGAACGAACATTGAATTGTTGGTGCGCTTCACGTAATCGGCGCCGACGTCGATGGTGTCAAACAACTGGTCGAGTGCGTGATCGAACGCGAGGTTGTAATAGGCCACGTTCATATGGCCGTTATAGTCGATCCATTCGGGCCTCACGGTTTCGCGATGGATCTCGTTGGCGATGCTGACGTTCATGCCTCGACTTTAGCCCATCCCGAGACCGGCGCAAGGGCTGGCGGCACGTTGTGCCCGCACCCACCGGAGGCACGGGCGGATTACGAAGCCCGCCGTTTAGGCAGCAGCTGGGTCAGGACGGTCGCCTTGATGGCGTCTTCCCGTTTACGGATTTGCGCGTACGCGTAAGTCGCCTGCATTTCGATCCAAGACTGAGCGGAACCGCCGAAGGCTGTCGATAAGCGCACCGCCATTTCCGGTGAGACACCGGAACGCTGGTTGACCAGGTTGTCGAGCGTCTTGCGCGAAATGCCGAGCAACTTGGCGCCGGCGGTCACAGTCAGGCCGAGCGGTTCAAGACAATCATACCGCACGAGCTCGCCCGGGTGTGGAGGATTGGCCATCGGGCCGACCACGGTGTCGTCGTCGCAATCCATGTCGGCTGCTCCTTTCAATGATAGTCGACAAGATCGACATCGAAGGCGTGTCCGCCTTCAAACCGGAAGATGACCCGCCAGTTGCCGCTCACACGCACGGACCAGAAGCCTCTGAGTTTGCCGGTCAACGGGTGCAAAACGAACCCCGGCAGGTCTATGTCTTCGACACCCTGTGCCGAATGCAGCCGGAAGAGAATACGACGCAGGCGTTCAACCTGCCTTGAGTCCAGCCGGTGGCGGTCGTCGTGTTCAAATAGGCGCTTGAGCCTGCGATGTCTGATCGTTTTTATCATTAACGATTGAGCATTGAGTATACCTAATACTCAGAACATTTCAAGCTGAATACGCGCGATTGCTTGACTCGGATGGCGCGTTATCTTGGTTATTGCAAGTGTCAATCTTGGAGTCCGGCGCTGGCTTGTCGGTTTACCGGCGCGGGATTATTGTTGGGCGCATCCTTGGCCACGGCCGATCACCCGAGAGGGCAACATGCAGTGCACGCAAGCGGATAAAGAGGCGACAATCGCCGAAATCAAGGCGCTGATTGGCGACCGGCTGAGCACCTCCGGCGCGGTTCGCGAACAGCACGGTACCGATGAATCCTGGCACAAGGCCGAACCGCCGGACGCTGTCGCCTTTGCCCAGTCGACCGAGGAAGTCTCGGCAATCGTTAAGATATGCGCGCGCCACGGCACGCCGATTATCGCCTATGGGACCGGCACCTCCTTGGAAGGTCACGTCATGGCGCCCTATGGCGGGATTTCGTTGGATGTCTCGCAAATGAACCAGGTTCTGGCGGTCAATGCCGAGGATTTGGATTGCGTGGTCGAACCTGGAGTTACCCGCAAGCAGCTCAATGAATATCTGCGCGATACCGGCTTGTTCTTCCCCATTGATCCCGGCGCCGACGCTTCGATCGGCGGCATGACGGCGACCGGCGCGTCCGGGACCAATGCGGTACGCTACGGCACCATGCGCGAGAACGTGATGGCCTTGGAAGTCGTGCTGCCCGACGGTCGCGTCATCAACACCGCGCGCCGGGCGCGAAAGTCCTCGGCCGGCTACGACCTGACCCGGCTTTATGTCGGCTCCGAAGGCACACTTGGCATCATCACCAAGATTACCGTCCGCCTCTATGGCATCCCGGAGGCGATGTCGGCGGCGGTGGTGTCGTTTCCCGATATCGAGGATGCGGTCAACACCGTTATCCTGACCATCCAATCCGGCATTCCGGTAGCGCGCATCGAGTTGTTGGACGATGTCCAGATGAAGGCGATCAATGACTATTCCGGACTGGATTATCCGGTGCAGCCGACGCTGTTTCTGGAATTCCATGGTTCCGAAGCCGGGGCCAAGGAACAGGCCGAAATGTTCGGCGAGATTGCCGAGGATTTCGGCGGCGGCGCGTTTCGCTGGACGTCCAACGCGGAAGAACGCAACAAGCTTTGGCAGGCACGCCATGACGCTGCCTATGCGGCGAAGGCATTGCGCCAGGGCTGCGGACTATGGGCGACCGATGTCTGCGTGCCGATCTCCCGGCTCGCCGATTGCATCATGGAGACCAAGGAAGACATCAAGCAATGCCGCCTGCCGGCGCCACTGGTCGGCCATGTCGGCGACGGAAATTTTCACTTGGCCTTCGTGCTCAACCACGACGACCCCGACGAGGTCGCCGAGGCGGATCGCCTAAATGACCGGCTGGTCGAACGGGCGCTCGCCATGGGCGGTACCTGTACGGGCGAGCATGGCGTCGGCCAGGGAAAAATGAAGTTCCTGAACGACGAGCTTGGCGAGGCGGTCGACGTGATGCGCACGGTAAAAATGGCGCTGGACCCGCAAAACATCATGAACCCCGGCAAGATCGTCGCCGTTTAGACCAGTTTCGATTTTCATCGAACCAGGTCTTTTGTCGCGCTCACGCCAATACACCTGCGGCGCATGGCTCCGCCGGGGCGGCGCTAACCGCGCCGGGGCCGCGGTCGCGGCCCTGACCGGGTATTTCTAAAGTCGAACGCGGTCTAGCGCGGCTTCTGTTCGCGCGGCTCGATCGGCATGTCGGCTTCTTTCCAGGCGCCGAAGCCGCCGCCGATATGGCAGACGGGCTTAAGGCCCATATCCTGAACCGCCTTGGTGGCGAGCGCCGAGCGGGCGCCGGCGGCGCAGAAAAATACGAACCGCTTGCCTGACTGAAACACGTCGCGGGCGTAGGGACTGTTCGGATCGACCCAAAACTCCAGCATCCCGCGCGGCGCATGGACGCTGCCCGGGATCGTACCATCGCGCCACAATTCGCGGACGTCGCGGATATCGACGATAACCACGTCGTCGTCATTCATATGGTGCTTGGCCTGTTCGACCGTCCAGGTCTCGATTTCCGCGTCCGCTTCCGCGCATAGCTGTTTGATGCCTTTGGTGATCATATGCCGCCGTCGCTCCGGTTTCGTCGTTTCAATGACGACCATCATAGCCAATCCGCGGCCCGCGGCCAGCCCAGGCGCGATCGCTTTGACAAATATATAAAGATATGTTTATATGTCGTTGTTGGAATGAGACGTCATATGGGAATCTGAAGGCATGGAGAATGCACTGGCAGCGTTGCGGGCGGCGGGCGAACCTACGCGTATTCGGTTGCTGGCCTTGTGCGCCGAAAGCGAGCTCACCGTCAGTGAATTGACGCAAATACTCGGTCAGAGCCAGCCGCGGGTCTCGCGCCATTTGAAGTTGTTGTGTGATGCCGGCCTGTTGGACCGGTACCCGGAAGGGGCTTGGGTATTTTACCGCCTGGCAGAAACAGGCGAGGCGGCGCGCTTAGCCCAGTTGTTGCTCGAGATGCTGCCGGCGGATGATCGCGTATTGAGCCGCGACCGTAACGGCCTGGAAGCGATCCGTCGCGCCCGTGTCGATCAGGCAGACGCCTATTTCCGCGTCAATGCCGAGCATTGGGACGAAATCCGGTCGCTCTATGTTTCCGAAACAGACGTTGAGCAAGCCCTGCTTGCCGAGATCGGCGACACTTCCGTCGCCGAGCTGTTGGATATCGGCACGGGAACCGGGCGCATGTTGGAGCTGCTGGCACCGCGCATCGGCAAGGGCATCGGTATCGATATCAACACCGCTATGCTGACGGTCGCTCGGTCGACGTTGGAGCAGGCCGACATTTCCCATTGTCAGGTTCGCCGGGCGGACATGTACCGTCTGCCGCTGGAGGACGGTTCGGTCGATCTGGTGACCGTCCATCAGGTTCTGCATTTCGCCGACGATCCGGTTGGTGTGTTGCGCGAGGCGGCGCGGGTGCTGCGTCCGGGCGGGCGCCTGGTGGTGGTCGATTTCGCCCCCCATGATTTGGAATTCCTGCGCGCCGAGCATGCCCACCGCCGGCTTGGATTTTCGGCGGAAGAAGTCAGGGATTGGAGTCTGTCGATTGGCTTGGAACCGGGCCCGGTGCGGCGCCTGCAGGGTGATCCGCTGACGGTCCATGTTTGGCCGGCGATCAAGCCAACCGACGCCGAACGGGAGGTCGCGGCATGACAGTAGAACCTTCGACAGCGGGACTGCAGGTTTCTTTCGAATTCTTTCCGACTAAGACACCAGAGAGCGACGCCTCGCTCTGGCGCGCCGTGGAGCGCCTGGCGCCGATGGCGCCGCGCTTCGTTTCCGTAACCTACGGCGCCGGCGGCTCGACCCGGGAACGGACCCACCAGACGGTGGTGCGTCTGCAAACCGAAGCGGGATTGCAAGCAGCGGCGCATCTGACTTGCGTCGGCGCCAGCCGGGCGGATGTCGACGAAGTGGCACGGCGCTATTGGCAGGCCGGGATCCGCCATATCGTCGCCTTGCGGGGCGATCCGCCCGCAGGCCAAGAGCGCTTCGAGCCGCATCCCGACGGCTACCAGGATTCGGTGGCATTGATTGCCGGTCTGCGTGAGATTGCCGATTTCGAAATCTCGGTCGGCGCCTATCCGGAAATTCACCCCAACGCCCAGTCGGCGCAGGCCGACCTCGATTATCTGAAACGCAAAGTCGATGCCGGCGCCAACCGGGTAATCACCCAGTATTTCTTCGACCCGGACGTCTATCTCCGGTTCCTGGATCGGGCTTACGGCGCCGGACTCACGGTGCCGATCGTGCCAGGCATATTGCCGGTGACCAATTACACCACGGTCAAGCGGTTCTCGGCGCAATGCGGCGCGTCGGTGCCGGCTTGGATGACGCATTTATTCGAAGGCTTGGAAGAAGACCCGACCACGAGACGCATGGTGGCTGCGGTCGCGGCTGCCGAGCAGTGCAATCGTCTAAAAGCGGCTGGAATCGACGAATTTCATTTCTACACTTTGAACCGGGCCGATCTGACCTATGCCATTTGCCACATTCTGGGACTACGGGCGAGCGGTAAGGCAGCGGAAACCGGCGACTGGGCAGCGTAAGCGGGAGCAAATAGTCATGACAATAAATCAAGAAAAAGCGACAGACATCGCATCGGCACTGGAGCAAGCGGCAGCGTCGCGCGTTCTGGTAATCGATGGTGCCATGGGTACGATGATTCAGGCCGAAGGGCTGGATGAAGCAGCTTTTCGCGGCGAACAGTTCGCCGACAGCGCGATCGATCTTAAGGGCAACAACGACTTGCTCAACCTGACCCGGCCGAGCGTCATCGACGGCATCCATAATGCCTTCCTCGAAGCGGGCGCGGATATCGTCGAGACCAACACGTTCAATGCCACAGGGTTGAGCCAAGCGGAATACGGTACCCAGGCGGCGGTTGCGGAGATCAATCGGGAAGGCGCGCGCATCGCCCGCCGCGCCGCGGATGCCTTCACCGCCAAGACGCCGGACAAGCCGCGCTTCGTCGCCGGCGCGCTCGGGCCGACGTCAAAGACCGCGTCGATCTCGCCCGACGTCACCGACCCGGGCTTTCGCGCGGTCAGCTTCGATCAGTTGAAGGACAACTACAAGACTGCGGCCCGAGCATTGGTCGAAGGCGGTGTCGACATTCTGCTGGTCGAAACCATATTCGATACATTGAACGCCAAGGCAGCCTTGTTCGGTGTCGACGAGCTGTTTGACGAACTCGGCGCCGCCTTGCCGGTCATCGTGTCGGGCACGATTACCGACCTGTCCGGCCGCAATCTGTCCGGCCAGACCGTCGATGCGTTCTGGATCTCGGTGCGTCACGTCCAGCCCTTCGCCATTGGCCTCAATTGCGGTTTGGGCGCCGAACAAATGCGCCCCTATCTCGCCGATCTCGCCCGCATTGCCGATGTCCGGGTCAGCGCCTATCCGAACGCCGGACTGCCGAATGAATTCGGTGAATACGACGAGCCCGCGGAAAAAACCGGGCGGCTGATCGGCGAATGGCTGGATTCCGGCCTGTGTAATCTTGTCGGCGGCTGTTGTGGTACAACGCCGGCGCATATCGCGGCGATTAGCGCCGCCGTGGCCGGCCGCGCCCCGCGCCCGGTCGGCGCGACGCCGCCGAAGCTGCGGCTTTCCGGGTTGGAACCGTTTGAGGCCGTGGCATGAGCACGGCGAATTTCGTCAATATCGGTGAGCGTACCAACGTAGCCGGTTCAGCGCGTTTTAAGAAGCTGATCATGGCTGGCGATTTCGACGAGGCGCTGAGTGTCGCCCGTCAGCAAGTCGAAAACGGCGCCCAGATGATCGACGTCAATATGGACGAAGCGATGCTTGATTCCGAGGCGGCGATGGTGCGGTTTCTGCACCTCATCGCCGCCGAGCCGGATATCAGCCGGGTTCCGGTAATGATCGATTCGTCGAAATGGTCGGTTATCGAGGCTGGGCTGAAATGCGTTCAGGGAAAGTCCGTCGTCAATTCGATCTCCTTGAAGGAAGGCGAGGAGGCCTTCATCGAGCAGGCCCGGGTCCTGCGGCGCTACGGCGCCGCGGTGGTGGTCATGGCGTTCGACGAGACCGGCCAGGCCGATACCGCCGACCGCAAGTTCGAAATTTGCGAGCGCTGTTACCGGATCTTGACCGAGCGGGTTGGGTTTCCGCCCGAAGACATCATTTTCGATCCGAATATTTTCGCCGTCGCCACCGGCATCGAGGAGCATAACGACTACGCGGTGGCGTTCATCGACGCGACCCGCCGCATCAAAGAGAACCTGCCGCATGCTTCCGTTTCCGGCGGCTTGTCGAATGTGTCGTTTTCCTTCCGCGGCAACGATCCGTTGCGCGAAGCAATGCATTCCGTATTCCTCTATCACGCCATCCGTGCCGGGCTCGACATGGCAATCGTCAATGCCGGGCAGCTCACGGTCTATGAGGATATTCCGGAAGACCTACGGGAACGGGTCGAAGACGTGATTTTGAACCGGCGGCCCGATGCCACCGACCGGTTGCTCGATGTCGCCGACAGCTACCGCGGCCAGGCCAAGGCGGCGGTCGAAGAATCGGTCTGGCGCCAAGGCAGCGTCAAAGAGCGGTTGGTGCACGCCCTGGTGCACGGCATCAGCGACTATATCGAGGAAGATACCGAGGAAGCGCGGACCCAAGTCGACCGACCGATTTCTGTCATCGAAGGACCACTGATGGACGGCATGAACGTCGTCGGTGACTTGTTCGGCGCCGGCAAGATGTTCTTGCCGCAAGTCGTCAAAAGCGCCCGGGTGATGAAAAAGGCGGTCGCCTATCTGCTGCCTTTCATCGAAGCGTCAAAGGACGAATCCGCTAAGCGCAGCACCAAGGGCCGCATCGTCATGGCGACTGTTAAAGGCGATGTGCACGACATCGGCAAAAACATCGTCGGCGTCGTTTTGCAGTGCAACAACTACGAAGTCATCGATCTCGGCGTCATGGTCGCGGCCGACAAGATTTTGAGCGCCGCCAAGGAGCAGGACGCGGATCTAATTGGCCTATCCGGCCTAATCACGCCGAGCCTCGAGGAAATGTGTTATGTCGCCGGCGAAATGACCCGGCAGCAATTCGACATTCCATTGCTGATTGGCGGTGCGACCACCAGCAAGGTGCACTCGGCAGTGAAGATCGCGCCCAACTACAACGGCTCGGTGGTTTATGTGCCCGACGCCTCGCGTGCGGTCGGCGTTGCCCAGTCGCTGTTGTCGGCTACGGCGCGCGACGATTTTGTCCAACAAACCAAGGTCGAGTACCAGCGTATTCGGGAAGAGCACGCTCGCGGCCATCGCGACCGGCGCTTGCTGTCAATTCAGGAAGCGCGCCGCAATCGGGCGCCGATCGATTGGTCCGACTATCAGCCGCCGGTGCCCCAGCAACGCCAATTGCAAGTCATCAACGATTATGACGTCGCCAAACTGGTCGATCGGATCGATTGGAAGCCGTTCTTCGCGACGTGGGAATTGGCCGGCCGGTTTCCCGATATCTTGTCTGATCCGGTCGTCGGCGAGGCGGCGCGCAGTGTCTATGTCGACGCCCAGGTCATGTTGAAACGCATCATCGAAGAGAAATGGCTGTCGCCGCAGGCCGTGATCGGCTTCTGGCCGGCCAACGCCATCGGCGACGACGTGGTACTCTATACCGACGAAAGCGCCCGGGAGGAAGTCGCGGTCTGGCGGTTCCTGCGCCAGCAAATGGTGCGGGAACGGACCGATCGGCCGAATTTCTCGTTGAGCGACTTCGTCATGCCGCGCGAGACCGGCCGGGTCGATTTTGTCGGCGCATTCCTGGTGACCGCGGGCGCCGAGATCGAACGGCGTGCGGCCCAGTTCGAGGCCGATTTGGACGATTACAGTTCGATCATGATCAAGGCGCTCGGTGATCGTCTCGCTGAAGCCTTCGCCGAACACATGCACGAGCGCGTGCGCCGCAGCATCTGGGGCTATGCGCCGGACGAGCACCTGACCAATCCGGAACTGATCGCCGAGAAATACCGTGGTGTACGTCCGGCACCGGGCTATCCGGCCTGCCCGGACCATACCGAGAAGCGGGCGCTGCTGCCGCTGCTTGGCGCCGCTGAGGCGGTCGGCGTCACCTTGACCGAAAATTGCGCCATGTGGCCGGCCTCTAGCGTCAGCGGCTATTATTTCGGACACCCGGAGAGCCAGTATTTCGGCCTTGGCCGGATCGGTGCCGATCAGGTCGCCGATTATGCCCGCCGCAAGGGCATGGATCTCGATGAGGCCGAACACTGGCTCGCCCCCAACCTCGGCTATACGCCAGGCCAGAGCAAGGTGGCCTGACGTGCCGCCGCTGAGGCGCTATGGTGGCACCAGATCATAGCGCTCACGGAGGATGCGATGCTGAAGATTTGGGGCCGGCCGAATTCCATTAATGTGCAAAAAGCCATGTGGGCGGTCGGCGAACTTGGCCTGGCGCACGAACGCGTCGACGTCGGCGGCCCGTTCGGCGGTCTCGATACGCCGGAATATCTGGCCAAGAATCCGAATGCGCGCATTCCGACCCTGGAAGACGGCGACCTGGTGCTTTGGGAATCCAACGTCATCGTCCGCTATTTGGCCGCCCGCTATGGCGCCGGCAGCCTGGCCCCAGCCGATCCGGCCCTACACGCGCTTGCCGATCAATGGATGGACTGGCAGCAGACGACCACCCTGGCCGACATGTTCGTGGTGTTTTGGGGCCTGATCCGGACAGCGCCGGAGGACCGGAATATGGCGGCGATCGAGAAATCCACAGCCAATCTCGCCGACATCATGGGCCGCCTCGACGCCCATCTGGCGGACCGCGACTATGTCACCGGCGACGCCTTCAGCATGGGCGACATCCCCGTCGGCGCAACCTGTTACCGCTATCTCGCCCTTGATATCGAGCGGCCGGATCTGCCCAACGTTCAACGCTACTACGACCGTTTACAAGAGCGCGAGCCGTTCCGGACTCACGTCATGATATCATTGACGTAAAGAATATCGGCCAGATCAAATCACCGCATCGAGGTTGCCCAAGCGCTTGGTCATCTTCCGATTCTCGCGATAATCGACCGGTACGGCGATCAGTGCCGGGCCTTTTTGCCGAAAGGCGCTTTTCAAGGTCGGTACCAATTGATCGGCCGACGTCAATGTACGGCCCCAAATACCGAACGCCTTGGCCAATTGCGTGAAATCAGGATTGCTGAAGGCGAGATCGGAATGTTCGCCGTTGAAGCTGTTTTGTTGTTTCCATTTGATCAGGCCGTATTCGCCGTCGACCCAGACCATGACCACGATGTTGGTGCCGATGCGTGCCGCGGTTTCCAGTTCTTGGACATTCATCAGGAACCCGGCGTCGCCGCAGATCGCCAACACCTTGGAATCGGGTACCGCTAACTTGGCGCCGATCGCGCCCGGCAGGGCGAAGCCCATGGTACAGAAGCCGTTGGAAATCAGGCAGGTATTGGGTTCGTCGCACTGATAATAACGCGATATCCACATCTTGTGGGCGCCGACGTCCGACAGCACCAGATCCGACGGCCCCATCACCGAGCGCACGTCCCAAAGGATTTTCTGTGGCTTCATAGGAAAGCGTTTGCTGCGCCGTTCCATGGCGAAGTCGTCGAGAATGCGTTTGCGCAGCGGCGCCCAGTCGGCGATGTCGAACAGCGGCAGGCCGCCCTTGGCATACCGGGTGTTCAACACTTCATTCATTTGCCAAAGTGCGTCGGCGATGTCGCCGGCGACGTCGACGGTGACCGGATAGGATTCATCAACTTCCGCCGGCGTGAAGTCGATATGAACGATTTTCTTGCCCGGTTTGCGATTCCAATGGCTCGGGCTGTATTCCACCAAATCGTAGCCGACGGCGACAATAAGATCGCAATCGTCGATCGCGAGATTGACGTGATCCTTGCCCTGTAGGCCCATGGTGAACAGGCAATGCTGGTCACTGCGCGGCACCGCGCCTTTGCCCATGAACGTGTTGACTACCGGTATGCCGGTCTTATGGGCGAGGCGCTGCAGTTGTTTGGCCGCGCGTTTGCGGATGGCGCCGTTGCCGGCCAGGATCATCGGCCGTTTTGCCCTGGCGATGGCCGCGACGGCGGCCGCAACGGCTTTGTGGTCTGCGCCCGGACGCCGGGTCTTGACGACCGACATCGGCCGCGGCCGCCCGGCGACGTTTTCTTCCGCCAGGTCCTCCGGCAATTCGATCATGGTGGCGCCAGGCTTTTCGGCTTCGGCAACCTTGAAAGCTTTGCGGATGATTTCCGGAATGGCGCCCGGATTGTTGACCGTTTGAGTCCATTTGGTAATCGGCTTGAACATCGCCACCGCGTCCATGTTCTGGTGGCTTTCCTTATGCAGCCGACGGGTGCCGGCTTGGCCAATGATACCGACGACCGGCGCCCGGTCCATATTGGCATCGGCAACGCCGGTGACCAGGTTGGTCGCCCCGGGCCCCAAGGTCGCGAGGCAGACGCCGGACTTTCCGGTCAACCGGCCGTATAGGTCGGCCATGAAGGCGGCGCTTTGTTCGTGACGGCATAAAACGAAATTGATCTTGCTCTTGTTTAGGGAAATCATGACATCGGCGTTTTCTTCCCCCGGAACGCCGAAAATATACTCAACACCTTCAGCTTCCAGGCAGCGCACGAACAGATCTGATGCCTTCATGGGATCCTCCGATTTTGTGGGGCCGTATCTGTCGCCGTTGTCAAACGGGACCAGGCCCTTGGTTGTTTTGTCGAGGCGGTTCGGTCACAACGCGACGCTAAACCCTTACCTGTGCTACGATGCCGGCGACGATTCGATCTTCGCCGGCGCAATGAGATCACCAACCGATCTTGACAAACAGTTACTCGAAACAACCGAACGTCCCTGTCCGGCGCCGCTACGGATTAAGCAGGGTCTTTGGTATCGTCCTGATCGACGGGTGGCATAAGCAATTTGTTATCGAGTTCTCGACTACGCTTTTGTTGGTCTTGATCGTTTCGCACGCGATCGGATTTGCGGCGTCCGTACTTGGTGCGGTTCTCGGCCGACTGTTTCTGCCGTTCCGACCGTTCCCGTTGCTTACGGTATTGATTGAGGTTAATGACATCTCCCATAGTGCGGCCGCCTGTTTTCGATCGATTCGCAATGATGGTTCTAGTCTAAACGAAAGTAAGTGTGGTCGAAAACCATGTATTGGCGCAAGGCCTGGAAGGCATGCGGAGTCCATGGCTGCTTCGGTGGTGACATAAGTGAACAAGCTCCTAATAGCGGCAGGCATACTGATCGCCGTGGTAATTGCAGCCATCGCGGCGATTCCCTATGTCGTCGATTTCAACGACTATAAGGACGAAATCTCCGATCGCATCGCTCGGGCGACCGGTCGGCCGTTTGACATATCCGGCGACCTGAGGCTCGAAATTCTGCCGACGCCGCGGTTGCGCGCGAGTAACGTAACCTTAGCCAATTTGCCCGGCGCAGAGAGCCCGGCGATGGTCGCCATTGATTCCCTCGACGTGACTGTGGCCCTCGGTCCGCTTCTCGGCGGCGAAATCCGCGTCGAACGGATCACGCTGGTTAAGCCGGAGGTCGAATTTCTGATCACGCGGTCCGGCCGACAGAATTGGGATTTTCTAGACGCCATGTTGGCGTCGAATTCGGGCGCCGCGATAATCGACGATACGGCCATTCGATTGGACGATGTCGGCATCCGCGATGGCATCTTGCGTTATCGCGACGAGCGCTCCGGCTTTGTCGAATCCTTAACCGGCATCGACGGCCGGTTCAGTGCCGACAATCTCCATGGCCCGTATTCGCTGCTTGCGGAAGCAGAGCTGGACGGTCGGCGGATCGCCGTCGATGCCGTTGTCGGCCCGGTCGGCGGCGGCCGCTTCGGTGGCGTTAAAGTGGCGGTTCATGTCGCGGAATTCGATACCGAAATCAAACTGACCGGCAGCATGACCGGAACAGCGGCCGGTACTGCGGTCAAAGGAAAGTTGGAGGCCAAAGGCGCCAATGCCGGCGGCATTCTTGCCCTGGCGGCCGGGATCGGCAACGCCACGGCGCCGGCGTTTCCCGTGCTGCGCGGACCGATGGCCGTGCGCGCCGCGGTCGCGCTATCGGGACGCCAGCTTGCCTTGTCGGATATCGACCTCAGGATCGGCGGAACCGCCGGCACCGGCGCGGTCGCCGTAACGATAGCGGAGCGGCCCAACGTCGATGCCCGCTTTTCATTCGGCCGTATCGATCTCGCGAATTTGCGCCCGTCGTCAACCGACACTGATGACGGAAACGGCGCGTCGAACTTTGATATGCCGGATGGGTCGACCCTTCGTGCGTTCTGGCCGACCCGGCTGCCGCCGGATCTCACCGGCGTTCTCGAGGTTGACGTTGGCGCGATTTCGTTTGGTGACGGATCGGTGCGTCAGCTCGTCTTCGGTGCCCAGATTGCCGATGGTGAATTGGTGCTTTCGAAGGCTTCTGCACGACTACCCGGGGGCTCGACCGTTCGGCTATCCGGACGCGCCGCGCCGCAAGACGGACATCTCAAGTTTAAAGGCTCGATTGCCGCGTCTTCGGACAATCTTCGCGCGTTGATCGCGTCGGCCGGCGGCGATTTGACGGCCGTGCCGGCCGACCGTTTGCGCCGGATGGATTTGACCGCGACCGTATCTTTGACGCCGGAACTGGTGCAAATCTACGGCATCGATCTGGCGATAGACGCCTCGCGGCTGACTGGCGGCATTGGCTACAGGCTTCGTCGACGACCCTCGTTCGGGTTGGATCTGGCAGTCGATCGCCTAAATTTCGATGCCTACTTTGCTGAAACCGGTGTGCGACCGGTGGACAGGCCAAAGGATGGGACTGCAGGGCCCGGTAAATCCCGATTTGCCGGCTGGCCACTGCTTGGGCGTTTTGATACCAACACCCGGCTTCGAATCGGAAAACTGACGGTCGCCGGCGTTGCCGTCAATGAGCTGGAGCTCGATGCCAGCCTCATCGCCGGCAAGATCAGCCTGCGGCGCGCGCGCGCCGCCTCACTCGCCGGATTGTCGTTGGTGGCAAGCGGTACGGCGGCACAAATTGCGACGGACCCGACGTTCGATTTGGATCTGCAGTTCGGTGCCAGCGATCTCACGACGCTGAGCCGTGCCTTTGCCTTGGCGTTGCCGATCGCACCGGCGCGTCTCAAAGATCTGAACCTTCGCGGCCATCTGTTCGGCAGCCTCGGCCGACCGGAACTGCAATTGGCCGGCGCGGTCGCTGGCCTGCAGCTCAAGGGTACCGGATATATCGGCTTGGCTTCGGTTCCGCGGTCGATCAGCCTGCGCCTGGCCGCCACCGCGGACAAGACCCGACCTCTGACCCAGCTGTTCGATCTGCCGTTCGATCCTCGTGCCGAAGCCGATGGGCCTTTGCATTTGGACTTGGCGCTTGACGGATCGCTCGGGGCCATAGACATGACCCTGGACGGTACCCTCGCCGGCGGCACGGTGACGGTCAAGGGTCAGGTGCGGCCGTTCGACGACGCTGATCGATTCGACCTTCGTGTTGGCGTCGACCACCCTGATTTGGTTGATTTTGCCGGACTGTTCGGCGCGGACTACGTGCCGCGTGTGGCCAACATCGGCGGCGTCAACCTGACGGCCGTCGTCCGGCGCGAGCTAGATGAGGTCCGTATCGACGATATGCTGGCACAGCTCGGCCCGGCGGATCTGACCGGCAAGGCCACGCTGTCTCTGATCGGCGAGCGGCCGGCGCTCAACGTAGAAATGCGTTCCAACGAAGTCATCGCCGACTTGTTTTTGCCGATCGATCTTGCCGTGCCGCGGTCGATCGACATGGACGTCATGTTGACCGCGCCGGCGCTGGAATATGCCGGACTGCAGTTTGAATCACCGCGGCTTCGGGCGCGTGTGACTGACGGGATCCTGACTCTGGCGCCGTTGACGGCGCGGCTTTTCGATGGCGATCTCGAGGCGACATTGACCCGGTCGCGTACTCCACGGCCGCGCTACAAGATGGACGTCACCCTACGCCAGGCCGATCTCGGCCAAGCGTCGATGGCCGCTGTCGGTGCCAGCCGCGTGCAAGGGCGGTTTGACTTCGACGGAAAATTCAACGCCATCGGCGACGATCCGGCAGGGCTAATCGAAAACCTTAGTGGCCGGGCAACCGTCACCGCGCGCGATGGCAGCCTGCGGCGCGCCGACCTGGCGTTGTTGGGCGCGCGCTTGGCCAACGACACCGGCGCCGACGACGTCGCCGAAGCATTGGACGCGGTGCTTGGCGAAGGTCAATCGGCTCTCCGGCAGGCCGCCGGCAGTTGGGTCGTGGATCGCGGTGTCGCCCGCACTACGGACATGAGCGTTGACCTCGATGCAACACGGGCGCGCATGGAAGGCGCCATCGACCTCGCCGATTGGTCTATCGATCTGCGAACCGTCTTGACCTGGCCGGAGCAGCTTGGCCTGCCGGCACTTGGTGTCGAATTCAAGGGTCCGATCGGGGCTTCGGAGCGCCGCATCCGGGCGCGGGCGTTGCAGGCCTTCTTGGCCGATCGTGTGACACCCGAGCCCGCGGCGGCGGAACCGTCGCTGCAATCGTCCGACACGGATCAAGCGGTCGACGGACCGCGCGCCGGCGATGACGTTATTACCGATGCGCCGGCGGCGCGGGCACCGCACTAGGGCCGTTCTCGATAATATTCTAGTACGTAGACACGAATGGCACTGGACAGATTGCCGGTGCGCTCCCGATCGATCTCCGTTACCAACCGATTGATGCTGTAATGGCGTTGGTCGGCGATCCGGCGCAAACCATCCCAAAATGCCGCTTCCAGAGAGACGCTCGTGCGATGACCGGCGATCAGCACCGAACGCTTGATCACGCCGTTCAATTTGTTGGGCCGACCATCTTTTCCGGTCGAACGATGCGGTCGAATTCCGCGGCCGTCACATGGCCGAGGCGGATGGCTTCTTCCTTCAATGTCGTGCCGCGTTTGTGCGCGGTCTTGGCGACCGCGGCGGCATTATCATAGCCGATATGCGGCGCCAATGCGGTGACCAGCATCAGCGACCGGTTCATCAATTCTTCGATCCGGGCCTCGTCGGCTTTTATGCCGACGACGCAATTGTCAGTGAAGCTGACCGCGGCATCGGCGATCAACCGAATAGACTGCAGCAGGCTGTAGATCATCACCGGCTTGAAAACATTAAGCTCGAAATGACCGTTCGATCCGGCGACGGTCATGGTGGTGTGGTTGCCCATGACCTGGGCGCAAACCATGGTCAAAGCTTCGGCTTGGGTCGGGTTGACTTTGCCGGGCATGATTGACGATCCCGGTTCGTTTTCGGGCAGGACCAGTTCGCCAATGCCGCAACGCGGGCCGGAGCCGAGGAAGCGGATATCGTTGGCAATTTTCATGAGGCTGGCGGCGATGGTGTTCAATGCGCCAGAGGCCTCGACCATGGCGTCGTGGGCGGCCAGCGCCTCGAACTTGTTGGGCGCGGTGACAAAACGCAGTCCGGTGAATGTGGCGATCTCCCGGGCAACGCGCTTGTCGAAGCCTTTGCGGGCGTTGAGCCCGGTACCGACTGCGGTGCCGCCTTGCGCCAGTTGGAAAAGCCTCGGCAGCACCGCCTTGGCGCGCTTGATGCCGTAAGCGACCTGGGTCTCATAGCCGGAGAATTCCTGGCCGAGTGTCAATGGCGTCGCGTCCTGAGTATGGGTTCGGCCGATCTTGATGATCTTGGACCATTGCTTCGACTTGGCGCCGAGGGCGGCTTGCAAATGAAAGAGGGCCGGGATCAGGCGATTGCAGATTTCTTCTGCCGCGGCGATGTGCATGGCGGTCGGAAAGCTGTCGTTGGAGCTCTGACCCATGTTGCAGTGATCGTTGGGGTGCACCGGATCCTTGGAGCCGATTTTGCCGCCGAGGATCTCGATGGCGCGGTTGGCGACGACTTCGTTACAGTTCATGTTGGTCTGCGTGCCCGAACCGGTCTGCCAGACAACCAGCGGGAAATTGCCGTCGAGGTTGCCGGAGATCACGTCGTCACAGGCCGACACGATGGCCCGGCCGCGTTTCTTATCGAGGTCGCCGAACCCCATGTTGACGATCGCGGCACTGCGTTTGAGAACGGCGAAGCCACGGATCACCGGCGCCGGCATGGTTTCCCAGCCGATTTTGAAATTTTGAATGCTGCGCTGGGTTTGGGCGCCCCAATATTTATCGGCCGGCACCTTGATCGGGCCAAAGGTGTCGCTTTCCGTGCGGGTCTTGGCGCCGGCGGCGCGGCGTTTCGCCGGCGCCTTGGTTTTTCTTGCGGCCATAGCCTTTTCTCCCGAGCAGCCTGCAGGCTATTTTTTCTTGCGGAATGAATCCAAGGTGATGACTTCGCCGCTCCGGTCTTCGTCCAGCGCTGGATCGACCGTCGTTGATTGCGGCGCGTCGTCCTGAGCCGCTTCGATGGTGTCAGGCGGCATGAGCTGACTGTCGGCGGGCGCTGCTACGGCATCGGAATCGACGCGGAACTGCAAACCGAACTGAACGCTGGGGTCGGCGAATGCGCTGACCGCCGCGAACGGGATTTCCAACCGTTCCTGCACTTTGTTGAAACTCAAAGTGACCGCGAAGCCTTCGTCGGTCACTTCTAGGCCCCAAAACTGGTGTTGGACGACGATGGTCATTTCTTCGGCATATTGCTGGCGTAAATAATCGGCAACAGAGACGCCGGGGTAGCTGGTGTTGAAGGAAATGTAAAAATGATGATTGCCATGCAGGCCGACTTCGCCAGCCTCGATCAATGCGTCCCGCACGACCCGGCGCAAGGCGCTCTCCACCATCCGGTCATAGTCCATCGGTCGGCACCCCCACTTCAAACCCGCGCGTCATTTGCCGTCATGCGCGTGGCTATATCACCCAAACGCACACTGCTTGTCAAAGCGCGGCGCACTTTTCGGTCGTGCCGGAAGAGTGGGGGGCTTCTGTTGCCCGGCGCCCCCCGAACCGCGCTAACCTAAAAAATTAGGCAGCAAGGGCCAATTCATTGTCATTGGCATCTGTAAAAATGACCCGATAACGGCGGTGTCATACCGGGCGAAAGCCAGACCTTTACACGCGCGTCGATCCTGTTTCGCCCCCAAAATGTTGGC